>Ga0302320_10000167_pt1 | contig 142981 bp, 144 predicted proteins | sample Bog_T0_3_FD_202130 | JGI IMG/M metagenome (GOLD analysis project Ga0302320, IMG submission 202130) | Peat permafrost microbial communities from Stordalen Mire near Abisko, Sweden - Bog_T0_3 | ecosystem: Environmental > Terrestrial > Soil > Wetlands > Peat | place: Sweden: Abisko, Stordalen... | reverse complement strand
GTCTGGTTCCGTTTGCATCTGGCTCACGCCAGAGATACACCCAGACATCCGGCCCGGTTTTCCTTCCCTCGGTTGTCAAACAGCCCTGCTGGTAGCTTGTGCGTGTGAACTTCATGTGTTGTCCTAGCTCACATTCACGAATTGGCTGCATGAAGGTACACAGAAACGCAACCACTTGTCCAGCTCTGAAGGAAAGAAGAACCAGCGATTGATCTTGAAATGACCGGGAATATCCCCAGCCCGTGCCTTGCGTTCGATTGTTTTGGGATGTGCGCCGAGCATCGCGGCTACATCGCTGGTGGTTAGCGGTTGTTCATATCCAACTGCATACTGTGCAGTTCTTTCGATTTCCAAGTCATTTCCCCTAATCTCTCTCCCGAAGTTAGTGGAACGCTTAAGTTCCAGTTGAAGTTGTGCAGTTTCTTACCCTGCCGTTTCCATTGCTTCCATTCCGTTGACTGCGTGTTCGACGCAATCGCTTCCAACAGCCCCGCCAGCCTCAGGGTGGTTTCCTCAGTGAGCGGATTATCGGAAACTGCGTAGCTCACCGTGCCATCACGACTGCAACTGCCGAGAGCGAGGTCTCTGCGGTGCATAGCACATAGTTTCTCTACAAATTCGACGCTCACACCGTCTCTAGCACTGTCGAATCCAATGCTCCTAAGCAGTGGCTCGAAGCCAGCTCTAAGTTGAATCATTGGCCCCTTCCCTGCCTTGTCTGTAGACACTGAGAAGGGCTGCCATTATCAGCGCAGCCCTATCCAGTGTTACCGCATCCCAGAAAACCTGATTAGTACAGGTTCCTTTCGATTGCGGCCTTCCGCATCTGAGCGTACTTTCGCGGGTTCATCGTCGCAAGTCGGCTTGCATCTGCACTATTGCTGGTATGTCCGAATACTTGCTTAATCTCGTCATCCGTGAATTTGTCGGTCACACCCAGAGCAACTTCGCGCTGCTGACTGGAGAGTGCGTGCCATCTCGCATTACCGCCCACTGACTGAATCGCCTGATACCGCCTAGCATCTTCCAAACCGTTACCCAGAGGCGTACTCGGTGTGATCTTCGATGCCTCAACAGCCTTGTTGATCTGTGCTCGATCTAGCTTGACTTGCATTGCAGCCATCTCTTCAGCGTGCTTTGCGGTTAGGGTCTCGATGACCGTGGGCTGTGTCGCTGGTGTTTGGACGGGTTCAACTTCGGTTACTGCTACGGGAGTACTGCTGCTTTCGGTGCTCATTTGGTTTATAGCCTTTCGTTTGTTGTTGATTGTCGATGACGCAATCTCGCGTCGGTGTACCTACAGAACTTATGAAACGGGAGCAACGTCAAAGCAGACACAGCGGCCTATTCCCCGTAGGAAGGCTGTCGGCTGCGTGTGTCTGCTTTGTGCGGGAAAAGGACTTAACCCGCAGTGACGTTGCTTTGCCTTCGGTCACTCGCTCGGATACCGCTCCAAGTTGGGAACCGAAGGTGCTGGGAGTCTGCACATCCTCTGCGACTCAACCAGCGGCTTCCTTACCAACGGACACGCTGGTAAGGAATCTCTAAGATTTGTTGCGATTTAGACGGTAGTGAAGCGAGAATCTTTCTCGCAATAACCCTATCTAACGGGACACCCACCGCAGTATGAGTCAGTGCACTTTACGACAATCCTTTGTCACCGCGCACTATTCCCCATCGGGGCTTTCGTGCTCTTTATCCGCCCATTGCAGGCTTATTTTTTGATCTAACATCATTATACTATAAAATTAGTTGCGCGTCAACAAGTTTTAGCGTATAATGCGGCGCTCTCCATGGGGTACTCCACTCCATTCCCCGCTGGGATGCCTTCTCAGACATCGCTGGTAGCTCTTTGACACCGTGGTTCAATAACGCGGTGCCGAAGGCTTAGAGAGCTTCCTACAGCACTACTGTTCGAGGTCGTATGTACGCATACAATGTTTCACGGCTGATGCCAAACTCTTTGGCGAGTGCAGTCTTGCTTTCGCTAGTCCTGCAACGGTCTTGGAGTTGCTGCACCTGATCTGGACTAAGGGAAGGTTTGCGACCTGTATAGACTCCCTTGGTCTTGGCGATTGCAATACCTTCACGCTGGCGTTCCCGAATCATAGACCGCTCGAACTCGGCCACCGCGCCTAGCATATTGAGCAGTAACTCAGACATCGGAGAATCTTCTCCAGTGAAGGTCAGATTCTCTTTGATGAACTCAACCTTGATACCTCGTTTGGTGAGATCAGTAACCAGCTTGCGTAGGTCACTGAGGTTTCTGGCCAGTCTGTCCATGCTGTGAACTACTACCGTATCCCCGTCTCGAACGAACTCAATCAGGGCTTCTAGTTGTGGTCGCTTTGTATCCTTTCCGCTGGCCTTGTCGGTAAAGCTCCGATCTACCTGCACGTTGTCCAGTTGACGTTCTGTGTTTTGGTCAACACTGCTGACCCTGATGTAACCAACCCGCTGCCCATGTTTCATTTGCTTTCGTCCACCCTTCCGAAGCGAACTGTCAAGATGAACTCTAAACTATTCTCGGATATTGTCAAGAAAGAAATAAAACAACTCTATTCTGACGTGTTTTCAGCTACTTACGATTGTCCATTATGGCTATAGTCCAACTTGACGAACTGCACACCCTGCACAAACAACCCGTTGACAACTCCGCGCTCTGTATACGGCCCTACGATCTTCGGGTTAGGGTTGCTTCCGCAATCCAGAGACAAACAATCCATACCGGGGAATCATCCATGCTGTGTTCTTCATGCGGTCAGATACGAACTTCCGAGCAACTAGGAACTTGCACACGATGCCATGCGCCTATCTGCGGCCTTCAATCCTGCACTGGTACGTGCTCCTGTGACTCGGCAATCTCAGCGGTAATCGCTATCGACTCGCACCCTGCCTACATAACTATTCGCGCTGGCCTTCTACCAGTTATCATCTAGTAATACGAAAGCCTAACGCACTGTGAATAAGTACGTTAGGCTTGCTCTGTCACCATACCGTGTGATGTCCATGAAGTAATGGGCTAGTCAATCCCCAGAGAAGTACTGTGTTCTCAATGGGCTACATACTATGCGTACATTGTCGGTCGCTGGTTGTCTTCGGCTATTCCCTGCCCATGTTCCGCTGAATATGTCATGGTAGGGCCGAAGAAACCAACAAACTCATGCGGGGGTGTCGCGCAAGTTTTTCGATGTCAATTTAGCTGTGTTGCAAGTTCGCCAATTTTTCACTTTTGATTTAGCTGTCTACAACATGACCTCGGCTTTCTGGTTCAACAGCAACTCTGGATGTGAGAGACTGATCCGATTCATTTAGGAAGAGGGGCCATGAAGGCATTCAAGATTTACGCGGTGTTTGTAACAGTCATATTAGCTATCACGATTGCTTGTGGTGGCGGCAGCACTTCTACCAGCGCGGTATCAAACAAGATCGCCGGAGCGTTTGGTGGTCACGGCTTCGGCGGCTTATCGAAGGAATCCGCAAAGGTCAGTGCGAAGTCCGGTATGCACTTCAACCTCATTGACACCGCGAACGCACAGAGTGCGGCCACGATAAGTATGTCTGGAACCTATCACGGCTCTTGTCAGCAAGCGGCACAATGGACTGTAGACAATTACACCCCTATGGATGGCACCGGAGTAGTTGATGGTATGGCTTGCAATCCCACTCTCAACAACACCACATGGAACGCTACAGCTCTAGCGGCTGCACAGCAAAGCTCTGGTGAACCAGCTATCGGTGCTGGCACCCTGAGTCAGCTAGTTGTGTATGGCACCGGAGCTGGAACGGTTGAGGTTTATGTGAATCGTGCCGGAACGGTTATTGACACAGGTGTTGGCTGCGCTCTGGTCGGCACAGTGCTCAATCGCTGCTACGACACCACCCACACATTCGCGGTAGCTGACGGAGACATGGTTATGTACATCTTCGGATACACAGCAGGAACCAGCCCCACTAACATCACTGCATACATTTCCAAAGCCTAAGTGTAAGGACAAAGGGCACCCCGACATGGAGTGCCCTGTTCGATCCTGTTCCACGTTGGCCAACACCGCACACTGCCCAAATAACGGGTTAGCCGCACAACGTACCCGACGGTACGATCTAGGCGTTTTTTCGGTGTTTTAGGTGCCATTTCTTCACTTTAGCCAATGTTTATGCGGTCTACACCCTCGTACCCAAGCGGGTACGAAACACCTAGTTAGCGGTACGTTTCGGGTACGATCTGCTGCCGGATAGGGCTGTAAGTCTGCTGGCTAGTGTCCAGCATCCCGCGCGGTGTCTCACGCTGCTAGAGGATGGGGAAGGATACTTGAGCTGGTACTGGCTTACTGTCCAGAGAGCAACTGCCGGGGAGTACACCGTGTGGAGTCTCTATATCTGGCTATAGGGGATAACTGTAGGGAAGGAAGGGGAGTTAACTGTCAATCATCACCATGTAAAACCCTTGCAAGGCTAAACATTAGTATTACAGAGTGCCGACAAGATTAATTATATCATGGTTTCTGTTGGTTGTCAACAAATTTCTAATACATATTGCAAAATAAGTGTAAGATGGCAGTTTCTCATTTCCAGAGCTTCTAAAGCAAACGTAAGGTACTTACGATACCTACCCTCAAATCAAACCTATCGACGCGCTACGGTGCCGCTGTGCGCGATTGCTGGCCATTCAGTAAAGCTGTTCGAGTGCTCAAGTGCGGTAAGATCATTAGCCGAAGTCAAAGTTGATTCATTGGAGAACAACGCTATGGCAAAGTTCGAGCTACACAGCAATTTTCCTGATTCACCGGCCTTGCAGACGTATGAAGGAGACTACATGCTTCAGGAACACGAATTTGTGAAGATATTCAAGGTAGACACCATTAAAGGCGACCGCCAAGTTGCAGCAATCAATCTGGACAAGAACCAGAGCGTGAAGGAAGTGTAGTCGAGGGCAGAGCACAGTGTTCGGGAGTGAGTCAGGGAAGGATTGTTGCTTGCTTGACAGTGTGAAGTGAGTCGGCGGCCAATTCGTGAACGTGCTGAATTTTGCCGACTTTGGAAAGTAACAATCGAGTAACAGTAAGGATTCCTGAGTGTTCCTCAGGGTTCTTTATTGTTACTTTTTGTATTTGTTAAGTTCTTGATAATACTGGGTTGGTAACAGTGTCAAGGTAGCGCTCTAACCAACTGAGCTACGCGCCTACATTCGGCTGTTGCCGACCAGATTTAAATAGATTGTAACCTGAGTGTGCAGTGCGAGCAAATCTGTGGAAATGATCTTGCCCTCACGATTGCGCTCGCGTGGAGGCGGTGATTGCTCGTGTCGCGAATCAGAGCATGAGTTCTGCCGGCGGGGCTAATTCCTGCGGCGCGTTGCCCCGCCTGAAGACCCTGGCACCGCTCATCCCGCGCAATTGAATTCTCCCGTCGCTTACGCAGAGTATTGCGCCCTCGCGCAGGCCAATCACTGGCGTTTCGTTTTCTTCCAGGTATTGCAGCAATCGTTCCTCGCGCGTCTCACCCATATGCCTGGAATCCGGGTCGGGGTCCACATAATGCGGATTGATCTGGTAGGGGAAGAGATGCAACGCGCCGAGTGTTGGCGGCTCAACAATGGGCATATCGTTCGTAGTGCGAATCGTGGGACAGGCTACGTTCGAGCCGGCGCTGGCGCCCATGTAGATCATTCCCTGCCCGACTCGGCGGCGGATCGCCTCTACCAGGCCGAGGCCGTGCAGAGCTTTCAGGAGTCGGAAGGTGTTGCCCCCGCCGACAAAAACCGCGTCTGTTTCGTCCAGCGCGCGCACGCCGTCCGGATACTGATCAATGGACCTGCACTCGAATCCCATATTCTCGAAACGGCTCACGGCCTTGCTTGCGTAAGCCGCGTGGTCGGCCAGCGCGTATGGGATGAAGATCACACGGCGGGCCGCGCCCATCGTATTGCGAATCTCCTGCTCGGCATGATCCAGGTAACCGGTCCCGTAAACCGTGGAGGTGCTGATGAGAAGCAATCGGGTGAGTGGCGTCATGCATAAGAAAGTATCAGAGTAACGTGGCGCAGCCAAGACGTGCCGCGTTCCGGAAGTTGATTCGCTCAGCGCATCCGCACGAAGAGAACCAGGCAGAGAATCGCGCAAGCTATGCAATGCGCCAACGGATTGGTTTCCCGGTTCTCTTCGCTGCCACTCACCTGGAGGCGTCACGGTATGCATCCGCGAGTCGATTGTTGGCCGCAGGAAAAATGCTTTCGCGGGAAATGCCCGTATTGGGAAGCGGTACGAGCGAGGCGGTCGCAAATAATAAATGATTTCTAAACAACTGATCCGTGCCGCGTCATTCTTAACTGTCAGCAATGCGACTGGAGCCAATGATGCGTATTCTCGTAGTTGAAGATGACGCGGCGCTTGCGTCCTATATTCGTAAGGGTTTGGAGTCAGAACACTACGCAGTAGACGTGGCGCTGGAGGGCGAACAGGGTTCGCTCATGGCGTCCGATCTCGATTATGATCTCCTCATTCTCGACCTGAACCTTCCCAAACTTGACGGCATTTCCCTGCTGCGGAACCTGCGCCCCAGCAAACCGCAGTTGCCGGTCCTGGTACTTACGGCCCGCCCTCGCGTGGAAGACCGCGTTCACGCGCTCGATAGCGGTGCCGACGACTGCATCAACAAGCCATTCTCGTATTCCGAACTCTCGGCCCGCGTGCGTGCGTTGATGCGGCGCGGGCGGCCTTCAGTTGAATCGACGCTCCAGGTGGCGGACTTGCAATTGGACCGCGTGGAGCGCAAGGTTCAGCGCGATGGACGCCACATTGAACTGACCGCCAAGGAATATGCGCTGCTCGAATATCTGATGCGCAATGCGGGAAGGCGGGTCACGCGTTCCATGATCATCGAGCATGTCTGGAACATCAGCTTTGACACGAGCACCAACGTGGTTGATGTCTATATCAACTACCTCCGCAAGAAGGTGGATGAAGGCGCGCCCTACCGTCTCATCCACACGGTTCGCGGCGTGGGTTACGAACTCAGCGACAATCGCGACGAGGTTGCATGAATCAACAGCGCGCGTTCATCAATGAAGCCTTTCACGTCCTCGCGCAGCCCATCATGGCCTTGCGCGCCACCGTGGAACTCGGCCTCATGGCGGCACCGAGCGCCGAGGATTCGCGGCGGTCTCTCGCCGATTGTCTGCACCTGATCGATCAACTCATGCAGGATCTAGCCGTCTTCCGCGAAATCGCAGGCCTTGATGAGGCGCCTCCGCTGGAGTCGCGCGCCGGAGATGTGCTGCTGCAATCCTGCGTGGAGGAGATGGCGCCGGTTGCCCGGGAATGCGGAGTTGCGTTCAGCCTCGCCACAGAGGCCGCTGCAATGGAGTGCCATGAACTTATGTTTCGGCGCGCGGTCTTCGTTCTGCTTGATGAGATGATCGCTTCCATGCCGGATGGCGGTGAAATCTCGCTCGCGCTTCACAATGCTGAAGACGGCGTGCGGATGGAGGTGCAGCCGGGCACGCGCGAAGGGCAGCGCGAGAAGCTTTGCTGGAAGCTGATGCAGTTTGCAGGCGGCAGTGTCATGCGCTCCGCCGGTGGCGGCACATCCGTGCTGTTCCAAAAACTCTCCGGTCGGCAATTTCCGGTGATTCCTTTAGCGGATTAGAGGATTTTAACTTCCGGCTAATCCGCTTCCAAGGTCGAGTCTGTAGAAAGAATCCATGACCGCTGCACGCAATATTATTCCAGATCCACGCGCCATTCCCTCGCTACGCGGTGCCGCATCGTTTCTGATTGCCACCCCAAATGCGATGTTACGCAAGCAACTCGGCGACATGCTGCGCAAAGTAACCGTGGTGGAGGAAGCGCGCACGGGCGCGGAAGCGCTCGACATGTTGCAGCGCCGCGGCGCCCGGATTGCCGTGCTGGACCGCAGGTTTCCGGACCTCAATTGCGAGGAACTCATTGGGGTTGTCGAGCGCCAGTTCCCTGGCACTGATGTCGTCCTGCTAAACAGCGAAAGCGGCGAGGTCGATCTTCCCGAAGAACTGCGCGGCAACGCGGCCTACCGCTGGCTCCATGAGTTCAATCTAACGAGGGTGCGCTCTACTCCGACCCGCTCAGTTCCAGCGCCCAACGAGCCTGCTCCCGAGAGCGCCTTTGTGCCGCTGCCGGGAATGATCGGCGTGAGCGACGCCATGCGGCAACTGGCTTCACTGGTCCGCTCTGTCGCCCGCCATTCCACCTCTGTGCTCATTACCGGAGAAACAGGAGCTGGCAAGGAACTGGTAGCCGAGGCCGTACATAAGCTCAGCTCACGCGCGGACAAACCGTTTATCACCGTGAACTGCGCGGCGATTCCAGAAGCGCTGGTGGAAGCCGAACTCTTTGGGCATACCCGCGGAGCCTTCACCGGGGCCGTGCAGTCGCGCCTCGGGAAGATTCACGCGGCGCAGGAAGGGACGATTTTCTTCGACGAGATTGGCGAGTTGCCGCTGGCGAGCCAATCCAAACTACTGCGCTTTCTGGAATGCGGAGAGGTCCAACGGCTTGGCACCAGCGACGTCTTTCGCTTGGATGCCCGCGTGATTGCCGCGACCAATGTCGATCTCGAAAAGCGGGTTCAGCAAGGGATGTTCCGTGAAGATCTGTTTTACCGTCTCGCTGTTTTTCCCATTGAGTTAGCGCCCCTGCGCGAGCGCGCTGCGGATATACCCTTGCTGGCCCGCTATTTTCTGGAACGTCTTACCGGCAACCCGGAGGTGAAGTTGAGCGTGGCGACCGTGGCGAAGCTCACCACGCATCGCTGGCCGGGAAACATCCGCGAGTTGCGCAATGTGATCGAGCGTGCCTTTGTGCTGGCTGATGGCCGCGTTGATATTGCCCCCGAACAGCTGCTGCTACGCAAGCCATGCGCTTCCGTGCGTGCTCCATCAGAAAGTTCTTAGCTCCCGGCATACGCATTGGCAGCCTCCGTGCAAACACAAATGGAAGATGGAATCCCGAGTTCTCCCGAGGACGGAATGAACGACTGGCAGAACATCCCTGAAATTGTAGGCTGCAATGCGAACCTGCGAAGGGCCGCGATGCAGGCGGTTGATGCCGTGGAACAAGGCCGCCACTTCGTGATTGAAGGCGAACCAGGAAGCGGCCGCCGTTTGCTGGCGCGCAGTGCATGGTGCCGGCGAAGTCCCGGCGCCCGCGCCTTGTTCACCCTGGACTGCCGCATGTTCGGCGGCGATGGGGCCGAGGCGCTGCTTTTCGGCGATCGATCCATCAGCAGCGCTCACAGCGCCATCCACCCGGGGAAAATTAATCTTGCCATGTCCGGCGGACTGCTCCTGCTGCACGCCGAGGATCTCCCGCTGAAGATACAGAGCCGCCTGGCACGCGCGCTTGATCCGCAGACGTGCCGGCCGCGCCACGCTGGAGTGCAACTGTTGATGACCTGCACGGTGCCGCTCCACGCGCCACTTTCGCTTCACCCCGAGCTTTCCGCGCTGTTGCTGCGCGTACACCTCCCCGCCTTGCGTGAGCGCGTAGAAGACATTCGCCCACTGGCTGAAACCTTCCTGCGCAATGCCTCTCCGTTTGAGAAGATCCGCTGCTCGCAGGCGCTCATTGAAAGGTTCTGCGGATACGACTGGCCCGGCAATGTCACCGAGTTGCGATCCGTTCTGCGGCGCATGTTGCTGGAACCACATAACGGATTTCTCGATGTGCGCCACCTGGCCGACCTGATGTGCCGCAATGAAACCTGCTTCGCACTGTTGCAGGGAGTGCATCCATTCGGCCTTCCGTCCGTTGACTCCGGGTTGCTCCACCACTCTCAACTTCCAGAGGGCAGGAGCCTGCAATGACGTTGATCGACACGCCACTGATGCAGCGCCTCAGCCACTTTCTGGATGCGACGGCAACCCGCGGCGGCGTCATCGCCGGCAACATCGCCAACATTGATACCCCCGGTTATCACGCGCGAGATCTCGACTTCCGCAGCCAGTTGGCGTCGATTATGAGCAACGACGCACAACCGTCCGCACCGCGAGTCATCGAAGTTGCCGGGCTCACCGAGAGGCCCGACGGGAATAACGTCAACATTGATCGCGAGGGTCTCGCGCTCGGCCAGGCGCAGTTGCAGTTTCAGACGGGTGTCGCCTTGATGAAGGCGGAGATTCACCGCCTTTCGCAGGCAATCCATGAAGGAGGCCAGCAATGAACCTGTTTGGCGTGATGGGTATCAGCGCCTCCGGCCTGAGCGCCGAACGCACCCGCGCCGAGGTGGTGGCCGGCAACATGGCCAACGCCGAGAGCACGCACACCGCCGAGGGCGGACCCTATCAGCGCAAAGAGGTCGTCCTCCAGAGCCAGTCGCCATCGAGCTTTCGAATGCAATTGGCGAATGCCGCGGGGGATTCCAATGGCGCTGCGGGCGGCGTGGCCGTGCGCTCGGTTGTCGCCGATACGGCAGCGCCCATCATGCGTTATGAGCCTTCGCACCCAGATGCCGACGCTAATGGATTTGTCGCCTATCCCAATATCAATCCCGTGCTGGAAATGACCGATCTCATGAGCGCCGCACGCGCCTACCAGATGAACGCGTCAGCCGTGCAAGCCGCCAAGCAGATGATCCAGCAGTCCATCGAACTGCTGAAATAGGAGCCGTGAACTCATGGGCATCACGCCAACTTCGTTGGGCAGTGTGGCCAACGCTGCCAGTACTGTATTCGCTCCAGCCGCAGTGGCTGACGGCGGCTTTGCCGGCACTCTTAGTTCGGCCATCCAGCAGGTGAATAACCTGCAATCCGTCGCCGAACAGAAGGTCACCAGCCTGCTCGCGGGCAATGGGCAGGACGTACATGCCGCCACGCTCTCGGTTGAACGGGCCTCGCTTGCCTTCGACCTTATGCTCCAGGTGCGCAATAAAGTCGTCAGCGCCTACCAGGAAATATCCAAACTCCAGTTCTAATATCCCGTCATGAGCGAATCCAATAGCTTCGGGCAAGTAGCAAGCCAGGTGCGCGAGTTTGCATCGAGCCTTACGGCGCGTCAGCGCATGTTGCTCGGCGGAGGCGCTCTCCTCGTAGCGGTGGTTCTGTTCACCTTTGTGCGGCTGCTGGCAAAGCCTGACATGACGGCGCTTTACTCCAACATGGAGCCCGCCGATGCCCAGTCGCTCGGCCAGCGTCTGGGGACGAAAAACATTCGCTACCAGCTCTCCACCGATGGCAAATCCGTTCTCGTTCCCGCCGATCTGCTGGACACAGCGCGCCTTGAGATTGCTTCGGGTGGCGCACCCCATAGTGGGCGCATGGGCTTTGAACTCTTCGACAAGACCAACTGGGCAGCCAGCGACTTTGACGACAAGGTGAACTACCAGCGCGCCCTTGAAGGCGAACTCGAACGCACCATCCAGGCCATGAGCGGAGTTGACGCCGCGCGCGTGCATCTTGCCATCCCCCCCGACTCGATCTACTCCGGACAGGATCGCCAGGCCAAGGCCGGAGTCATCCTCAAACTCAAGGGTCACCGTCTGACGGCCGCAATGCGGCTGGCGGTGCAGCGACTGGTGGCAAGCGCGGTGGACAAACTCGATCCGCAGAGTGTCACGGTGGTCGATGCCGAAGCGGGCGATAGTGCGGGAGCGGCCACGGCACAGTCGGCGAGTGAGGAGCACAGCGCCGAAGAGGTGCTTGCTGACCGGCTTGTCCGCACGCTCGAAGCTGTAGTCGGTGGCGAGCACGTTCGCGCCACGGTTCACGCCGAGTTCGACTCCAGTACGGTGGAAGAGCAGCAGGAGAGTTACGATCCTGAAAAAACGGTTGCGCTCACCATGCAGCGCACGGAGGAAAACAACGGCGGCGCGCAACCCGGCGGCGCAGCCGGAACCGCTTCCAACGTACCCGGCGGCGGAATCCCGGCCAAAGCCTCCTCCAGCGAAATGATCGCGCAATCCAAGTCCGAGAACGGGACCTACGCGGTCAACAAACTCGTGCGCCATTCCATGCAGCCTGCCGGACGGCTCAAGCGGTTGGCCGTCGCCGTGCTCGTGGACGACAGCTTCGATCCGGTCAACAAGAACCATCCGCGCCAGAAGCGCTCGCCCGAGGAGTTGAAGAGCATCGAAGAGATAGCCAAGGCCTCCGTCGGATTCGACACAACGCGCGGAGACATCCTCACCGTGCAGAACATCAGCTTTCAAGTGGCGCCCGTCGAAGTTCCTCCGCCACCGGCGCGCTGGGAGAAGATACGCACTCTATTGATGGATTGGAGCAGCTACGTCCGCATCCTCTCCTTGTTGTTGCTCTTCGGCGTCACATACCTGCTGGTCCTGCGCCCGGTAAAGAAACAGATCATCCGCGTCTTGAATTTGCCTCCACCAAACCATACGGCCCACCTTGCCTCCGCAACGAATGCAAACGCAGCGCTGCGGGAGTCTGACGAACTCAACGACGGAGCCAACGGCCCGCGCCATGTGACGCGCCTGAAGAATGACATCTCAACCAGGGTCAAGCAGGAACCGGCCAGCGCCTCACGTTTGGTACAGAGCTGGATCAGGGACGGGGAACGCTGATGCCCACCGCTGCCGAACACAGGCGCGCGGGAATCCGCAAGGCCGCGGTTCTCCTGGTTCTTCTCGGCGAGGAGATTGCCAGCCTCATCTTCCGCAACCTGAATGAAAACGAATTGCAGCTTGTGACCCAGGAAATTTCAGAGATTGGCAACATCGATCCCTCCGAGGCCACAGCGATTCTGAACGAGTACTACAACCTGGCCGTCACCCAGGAATACATTGCCCAGGGCGGTGCCGAATACGCCGAACGCCTGCTCGTCAAGACCCTTGGCGCAGAGGGCGCTCGCGCCATGCTCGACGCAGTGAACCGCGCCCAGGAACTCAGCGTCAGCAAGCTCGACTCATTGCAGAAGGCTGATCCACAGCAGCTTGCAAAGTTCTTGCAGGGCGAACACCCGCAGACCATCGCCCTCATCATGGCCCATCTTGATCCAAAGCAGGCCTCGGCCTTGTTGATGAAGCTTACGGAGGAGACTCGCGCCGCAGCCGTCAAACGCCTCGCAGAATTGCGGCAGTTCTCGCCTGAGATGGCGCAGAAAGTTTCCATCGTGCTGCACAAACGCCTGCAGGCGCTCGGCGAACAGAGCCGCCGCGCCTACGCCGGATTCAAGGGAGTCGCCGACCTGCTGAACCGGATGGACCCGGCTTCCGGCAAAGTCATACTTGAACTCATCGAGCGCGACGACTCCAAGTTGGCGATGAGCATCCGCAATCTCATGTTCACCTTTGACGATCTGCTTGGAGTGCCTGAGATTGGAATCCGCGAACTGCTGGCACAGTTGGATAAGAAGACGCTTGCCCAGGCGCTGAAAGGCGCCTCCGCTCAATTGCGCGACCATCTCTTCAAGTCCATGTCATCGCGTGCCGTTGATATGTTGAAGGAAGACATGGAAACCCTGGGGCCGCTGCGCGCAAGGGAGGTGGTGAAGGCACAACAGGAATGTGTCACCGTCGCCCGCAAACTCGAGGCGCAGGGAAAAATTCAGCTGAAACAGGAGAATGAAGATGAACTCGTCGTCTGAGCCATCCCAATCCGCGGCCTACGTGCGAATGGAGTATTGCGAGGCCGACGGCTCCTTCGAGTCCGGGCAGCCATCCGAAACCGGAGGCCAGCAATCCTCGCCAACCGATACCACGGAACCACAGCCGGGCCCAGCCGAAGTCTTCGCCGCGCGTCTGGAAGAAGAGAAGCGGGTAATCACCGCGCAGAGCCGTGCAGAGTCGGAGCGTGAGATTCAGCGCGCCCGCGTGACGATCACGCACGCCATCGAGGAGTTTGCGCAACAGCGCGAAGGATATTACTGCCAGGCTGAGGCCGAGGTCGTCCACCTCGCGCTGGCGATTGCCCGCCGCATCATTCATCGCGAAACCCAGATTGACCCGCACCTCCTGGAGGCTCTCGTCCACTACGAGCTCGAACAACTCGACACCGCAACCAGCGTGCGCCTGGTTGTCTCCCCGGATGCGCTGGGTGCCTGGAACGATGCTGTTCCCGCAATGCCGCGTGCAGTTGAGGTTTCATCCGATAAGGCGCTCGCCTCCGGCGACATCCGCCTTGAAACCGCACTCGGGGCTACCTCGATCAACTTCGAGCGCGAGTTAAAGGAGATTGAGCGCGGCTTCTTTGACTTGCTCTCTCATCGTCCAGCGGCCGCAGAATTGAAAGCGGTTCGCGTGCAATGATTCTCGAACAGTATCACCATGCGCTCCTGCGGATTCCGCAGCGTCCCTGGAGTGGGCGCATCTCCCGAGCTGTTGCAGGACTCGTGGAATCCGTAGGACCGCACTGCGCGCTCGGTGATTGCTGCGTCATGCGCGACCACAACGGTAACGAAGTTGAGGGCCAGGTGGTTGGCTTCCATGGTTCGACGGTTCTCTCCATGCCACTCTACCCCGCAGGCGGCGTGCGCTTCGGAGACATCGTCTCCACCTGGGGTGCGCGCCCGTGCATCGGCGTCTCCGAAGCCATGATCGGGCGTGTGGTGGATTCGCAAGGCCATGCCATCGACGGGGGGACGCCGTTGCCCGCTGGCGAGCGTGTGCCGGTCGTCCGCGCCGCTCCTGATCCCTTTGCGCGCGAACCGATCGATGACGCCATCGGCACCGGCGTTCGCGCCATCGACGCTTTCCTTACCTGTGGACGCGGCCAGCGCATCGGTATTTTCGGCGGCAGCGGCGTTGGCAAAAGCACGCTAATGGGAATGATGGCCCGCGGCACTTCGGCTGACCTTACCGTCGTCGCTCTGGTCGGTGAGCGCGGCCGCGAGGTGCGCGAGTTCCTGGAAGACGCTCTCGGCGACGCCGGACGCAGCCGCTCCATCGTCGTCGTCTCCACCTCTGACCAGTCGCCGCTTCTGCGCCTGCGTGCCGCACAGTCAGCCCACTCCATCGCCGAATATTTTGCCGCTCGCGGCAAGCATGTACTGCTCGTGCTGGACTCCATCACCCGCTTTGCCATGGCGCAGCGCGAAATCGGACTCGCCGCCGGAGAGCCTCCGACCGCCAAGGGCTACACGCCATCGGTCTTCACCCTGTTGTCGCAACTCGTCGAGCGTACCGGCAACTTTCGCGCTGGTTCCGTCACTGCCTTTTACACCGTACTGATGGAAGGCGACGACCAGATGGACCCCATCGTGGACGCCGTGCGCTCGCTGCTCGATGGGCACATCCTGTTGGATCGCCGCCTCACCTCGGAGGGACACTTCCCGCCCATCCACCTGCTTGACAGCCTCAGCCGACTGATGCCCGCCGTCTGTTCACCCGAGCACCTTGCCAAGGCGCAGCGTCTCCGCTGTATGCTCGCCGACTACACGCGATCGGAGGATCTGATTCGCATTGGCGCCTACCAGAAGGGAGCTGATCCCGATCTCGACCGCGCCATGTCTGTGATGCCGAATCTGCGCTCCTTCACCCGGCAGGGCCCCGCCGAGATTCCGCAGATGGAGCGCACCATCGAGTCTCTGCTCACCATGGCCGAGTGATGCGCTTCCAATTCCAACTCGAAGGACTGCTCCGCGTACGGCGGCTGCTGGAACGCCAGGCCCGTGAGCGCCTCGATGAATCCATGATGCGCATCCGCTCGCTCGAACATAGCCTTGACGAGGCCGCGCGCTGGAGCCGGCAGACTGCATCTGGATGCGCCAGCAAGAGTCCTCTTCCCGCATGCGAACTACATTTTGTGGAAACCGTTTTACGCCAGACACGGAAAGCAATCAGCCAATGCGAACGCCGTAAACTCGAGGAGGAACAGCGTGCCTCTGGGTTGCGCGGCATTTATCTCGAAGCCCGGCGCGAGCGGAAAACTGTAAGCACGTTGCGCGAGAACGCTCTCCGTCAGTTCCAGATTGAACAGTCCCGCCGTGAGCAATCCAGTCTGGATGAACTCTTTCTGGGAAAACTGCACCGCTCACGCAATACCCCACAACCGGCTTCCGCAGAAGTGCGTAACGACGGGAGTCAAGAACAGAACCATGACAGGAATCTAACCTGAGAAGCTCATGGTTGGCTGCTGAAGTGCATTTCCTGAAAGTGCATGAACGCCTCGCCCATCGCCGCAACCGCCTCGCCTGCATCGCTCCCGTTGCTGGGCGGTGCCGTGTCGGCTGCCTCGGCAGAGAAGACTGATTTTCACCTTGTGCTGCACCAGGCAAACGCTACCGCCAACTCACCCAGCGCGAGTGAGAATCCCGGTGTCAGAGAAGTTGTGGACGCGTCGCACCAGTTACGCCGCTCCGGCGATATCGCAGATTCATCCCCGCAGACTGCAAAAGCTTCAACCCGCAGCGCATCGGAAAGGACATTTTCCGTAATTGCTCATGGAAGCGAATCCAGCGCAAAGCAGTTAAAGCTCAACACAGCCAACGTTCTTCCCAACCCGCAGAGCAAAAAGACAAGAGCGGCCAACCTCGCAAAATCAAAGCAAGCCAGCGCAAGACTTGCAGGCGAGCCCCCAACCGAACTCGCTCGCGTAACGGTCCATGCCCCGTCGAATCCCAGTTTGGATGAGCTTGTGGATCTGACCGCTGCGCCCACGCCATCAGCGGCCGAGTCATCTTCTATGCAGGCTACGTTGCCAATCGCGACATCATCGACGCGCGAATTCGCATCTGCCGTTTTACCTTTCCATTTCACTGCCTCCTCGGCGAAAGCCACGACTTCGCCCGCCATCACTCCCCTGCCAACGGCGGACTCGCACTGTGCGCTTTCCGGCGCAGACGCGCTCATCGCGCTCCCCTCCGGCAGTTCCACGGCCGTTCTCTCCGCATGTGTGCCGGAACTCAAGTTAGCTACAGCATCTACTTCGCCCACAAAGTCTGCTGTTCCAACTCCTCCGGCCGCGGCCAAAGCCAAGGCTAATGCGCAACCCTCCGCTGCGCGAGAGAAGACCAATAGTGCTTCAGCGTCAAGCGCTCCGAGCTATCTGTCTCCGTCCAATCCAAGCCAGCGCGTTTTCTCTATTCATCCGCAAGTTCCCTGGGGAGCAACTACAGGCGGAGCTCCCGAGCCAAGCCGATCTACGCTCCACGGCGGCGCCAATGTTGCTTCCGCACAAACAGCTCACTCCAGCCATGCCCCATCAGATTCAACCCCAGAGCGGGGTAACCAGGCTGCCGCGCCGGAGAAAACCGCAGACACCATCACAGCCGTAGAGCGCGACTCCAACGCTGCCGCCACATCGGGCTTCAGCGTACATCCAGCTCTAGTAATATCACCTGCGCCCGCGCAATCGACCGCGACGCCTCTTCCAACCGCCGCCCTCTCGCAAACCATGCCATCTGTGGCCGCCGTGGTCGTGCAGGCATCGCAAACTTCGTCTTTGTCCGCCTCCCCAGCGCAGCCGCCTGCACAATCCAGTCCAACTCCGGAGCTGCCGCCCGCGGTGGCCTCCGCTCAACTCCATGTAAGTGGAAGCAACAGTGAACTCAAGATCAGTGTTCAGCTTCCCGAACTCGGCAAGGTCGAGGTACGCGCCGTTACAGCGCACGAAGTTACAACCGCGCACATCACCGCATTCCGCCATGAGGGCTTACAGGCGCTCACCGCCGACCGCGGGGGCTTGGAGCAGCTGCTCAAGTCGCGTGATGTGATTCTCGGATCTCTCGATTCTCATGCTCAGGGACATTCGGCTGGACAACAGCGCCAGCAGGGTTCTCATTCCCCCGCGCATTCCTCAGGCGGCGCCACACGGGCCGCCGCTACCGCTTCGACCACTGCGGAAGCCGATCATTCCAGCTTCCTTCCGGACCACACCAGCATCAGCGTTCGCGCTTGACTTTTGCGCCCAACCCCAAGGAGAAGGAAACGACATGAGCATCTACCCCATATCGGCGGCAACTCCCAAGGCCAATGATTCCAGCACTACAAGCAGCACCAGCACGGCAACCAATTACCAGGACACATTCATGCAATTGTTAGCGACTGAATTGCAATCGCAGGATCCGACCCAGACCATGGACCCTACGACCATGGTCACGCAGATGGTGCAGATCAACCAGCTCAGTGATGTTGCTGGCATCTACTCAATCCTGCAAGGCAGTGGCAGCAGCGCCACCAGTGGTGCCACCAGCGCTCTCGCCTCCAATCCAACTCATCTGGAACACAGCAGCGTGGGAGGCAACTAATGCCAAACTTTTCCATTCCGCTCTCAGGACTGAACGCCAGCGACACTGCACTCGCCACGATTTCCAACAATCTGGCCAATCTCAACACCACCGGTTACAAGGACACAACCGTCAACTTCCAGGATCTGTTCTACCAATTGCTCGGCAGCAACGGGTCGGGCGATCAACTCCAACTCGGTGCGGGAGCCTCCGTCTCATCGGTCGGCACTAACTTCTCCGGAGGAAGCGTGCAGGGCACTGGAGTGGATACCGATGTCGCCATCACCGGCAATGGATTCTTCGTGGTGCAGAACGGCAGCAACACCTGCTACACACGCGCTGGCGATTTCACCCAGGACTCCAATGGTTACCTGGTCACCGCCGACGGCTACCAGGTCATGGGATATCCCGCGACCAACGGAGTGGTAAACACCAACGGCGGGCTCGCTCCGATTCAATTGCCGATGGGCATGACCAGTCCGCCCAGTGCAACCTCCAATATTTCGCTCCAGGCCAATCTGAGCTCTGATACTGCGGTCGGCGGCGCGTACAACACCAACATCACGGTGTACGATTCTCTCGGCACCTCACACGTGCTCAACGTCGACTTTACCCGCACCGCCACCGGCTGGAGCTACAACGCCACCCTTCCCAGCAGTGACATCACCGGCGGCACTGGAACCAGCACTACGGTCGCCACTGGCACCCTCAACTTCGACAACACAGGAAAGCTCACCAGCACGACGCCCGTTGCCATCAGCATCCCGAATCTCGCGGATGGCGCGAGCACCCTCGCCTTCAACTGGAACTTGGCAAGTTCCTCGGGCACCGGTCTCATCACCCAGGTCTCCGGAGCCAGCAGCACCAGTTCGACACAGCAGGACGGCTGCACCAGTGGCTCCTTGCAGGATTTCTCCATCAATTCCGACGGGACCATCATGGGTTCTTTCTCCAATGGCACCAAGGTTCTCGGCCAGATTGCGCTCGCCAATTTTGCCAACCTCCAGGGCCTCACCAAGCAGGGCAACAATAACTACGCCGCCACCATCTCCTCCGGGTCGGCCGTCATTGGCAGCCCAGGAACCAGCTCTCTTGGCACCCTGACCGGCAGCGCGCTGGAACTTTCCAACGTCGATATGTCCACGGAGTTTTCCAACCTCATCATCGCCGAACGCGGCTTTCAGGCAAATGCGAAATCAGTGACGACCTTTGACCAGATCGCGCAAGACACCATCAACCTGATTCGTTAAATCCGTTTCATCTCACGGCCTCGCGTCCCGTGCGCGAGGCCTTTTTACTCACGCTGCATTCTGAGAGTATTTTCACCAACTCTGTTCCGTTTCGGCCAGCCGATTGCACCTGCTCCGGTCAGCACTCGCACTCATATCAACTCTCTGGCGCTCGTCCATGAACCAAACCGCTGAAAGCAGCACCGCAATCACCATCGGCCGCAACCCACTAGCCGGTCTTAGGCCTAAGAACTGGAGTGCATTTCAACTGCTCCCCTGCCAGATCTCGCTGGAGATTCCGATCCCCGGCTTCGCAGTCTCTGCACTGTTGCGTCTTACCCCCAACGATGTGATCAACACGCACTGGTTGCAGGGATCGGATGTGCCGTTGCGCGTCAACGGAAAGGTAATCGGCTGGACCGAGTTCGAAGTGATTGACGATCACCTGGCCGCGCGCCTGACCCAAATCGCATGAGCAAACAGAATCACGGCAGCAGAAAAATCCGCAGCCAGAACCGCGCGAAGATGATCGCCGGCAGTCCCGCGCACGGAGCCCGCCGCACCATCGTCTTCTCCCGCGAGCCTCTCGCCGCGCCCGTGCCGTTCCTCGCCGCGGCCTCTTCCATGGCCGCTCGTGTTTGCAACATCATACTGCAAAGTATGCAGCGCCTCGCTAGGCCGCTCCTCAAAAGGAGTTACCGCCGCCGCAAGCTTCAACTGCTCGAGATGCAGCAACTCGGCGAGAAGCGCTTTGTCGCCATCGTGCGCGTGGGAAAACAGAAATTCCTGATCGGCGGAGCAGCCTCTTCCGTCTCCCTGCTCGCCGAGATCGGCTCGCTCAAAGCCACGGTACTGGCTCCTCGTCCGCTCAGCCAGGAAACAGCATGAAGCGCTTTGCCGTTACCGTTGGCATGGTGTTTCTGATGGCTTCCACAGCCGTCGCCGGCCCCATGCCCACCACGCCACCAGTGGACGGTATGACCGCGCCGCTGGCGTCGCTCGGCGGCAATCAAGCGCCCTGGACCATCGTTGTCCTGCTCACGTTCCTCACCCTCATCCCGGCGCTCCTGCTTTCCATGACGCCGTTCGTACGCCTGCTCATCGTCTTTCACTTCCTGCGCCAGGCGCTTGGCACCCAGAGCACGCCCACCAACCAGACGCTCATCGGCCTCGCGCTGGTGCTTACGTTTTTCCTTATGCAGCCGGTTGGACTCGCCATTCAGCAGCAGGCCATCATTCCGCTGGAAGCCGGACGTATCACGCCCATGGCGGCCGTTGAGATTGGTGCTGGGCCGCTCAAGACATTCATGCTGCGTTACGTCCGGCAGAAAGATGTCGCACTCTTCCTGGAACTCGCGCGGGAGCCGCGGCCGAAGTCGCCGGAAGATCTTTCAATGCGCGTTGTCATGCCCGCCTACATCCTCTCCGAGTTGAAGGCCGGGTTCCAGATTGGCGCAGTTTTGTTTCTTCCCTTCCTTGTGATTGACATGGTCGTCGCATCGATCACGACTTCGGTCGGCATGATGCAGTTACCTCCGGTCGTGATATCCACTCCTCTCAAACTTCTCCTCTTCGTCATGGTCGATGGCTGGAATCTTCTCGTCGGCTCGCTGATGCGCAGCTTCGGGTAAACCTATGCCTCTTGAACAGGTCATCCAACTCGGACGCACCACCCTTGAGTACGCCATCATGGCGGCCCTGCCTCTGCTTGCCGTTGCGACCATCGTCTCGGTCGTCATCAATGTTTTGCAGGTGCTCACCAGCATTCAGGACCAGACGGTTTCCACCGTTCCGCGATTGCTCGCCACCGCTCTCAGCGCCATGTTCTTGCTGCCTTGGATGCTTCGCCATCTGGCGGCCTTCACCATCCACCTCTTCTCCGACTTCAGGCCACTGCTGCAATGACCCCGCCACTCACGCTCGAATCCATTCTGGCCGCCGCTGTTTTCATCGGGCTGCGCATCTCCGGACTGATGCTCTTTGCCCCGGGCCTCAGCAACAGCGCCGTGCCCGTGCGCACCAAAGCTGCCTTCGTTGTGCTCGGTGTGGTGCTTCTGTGGCCGGTCGTGCCCGTGCCGCAGATGCACGTTTCCACTCTTCATTGGACAGGCATCGCGCTAAACGAACTGCTGATCGGAATCATCGTCGGCCTGCTGCTCAACTTCGTCTTTGACGCAGCGCAGTTCGCCGGGCAGATCCTCGGCATGCAGATGGGCTTCTCGCTCGCGACCATGATCGACCCGCAATCGCAAGCCGATTCCGCCGTGCTCTCTGTCTTCTATCAGACCATCGTCCTGCTCATCTTCTTTGCGCTCGATGTGCATCAGTGGATTCTGCGGGCGCTTGTCTCCAGCTTCTACTACCTTCCCGCCGGACACTCCGTGCTTACCCTTGGGCGCGTGGAGGCCGTTCTGCACACCGCGTCAGCCATCTGGGTTCTCGGCCTCCAGATTGCCGCGCCAGCGCTGATCGCAACGGTAATTGCAGATTTTGTGCTGGCCTTTATCGGGAAAGCCTCGCCGCAGTTGCCCGTCCTCTTTGTCGGCCTCTCGATTAAATCGGTTTTAGGAATGCTCATAACAGTGGCGGCCATGGCAGCGTGGCCGCGCTTTTTCTCGCTCCAGTTTGCCAATGCAATCCGCTGGAGCGAACAAACCCTGCACCTGGCGTCTTAGGAAAGTTCAACCGTGGCAAAAGACAATAAGACCGAGAACGCAACCGAGCATCGCCGCCACAAGGCGCATGAAGAGGGGCAGGTTGCCCGTTCGCGAGAGTTGAGTGCCACCGCCGCTCTGCTGGCCGGAGTTTTTGTTCTCGTCGCCCAGGCGCCGAATGACCTGCTGCACTGGCGCCAGTTCTTTCATGCCGCGCTGGACTACGCCGTTCGTGATGAACTCTCCATTGCCACGCCGCTGTTTCCCTGGGCCGCGCAGCTGGTCTTTGGCTGGACGTGGAGGCCGCTTGCCGCGGCATGGGGCGTGGCCACACTCGTCGCGTTCTCTCAGGGCGGATTCGTATTCGCCCCCAAACTCCTCGCGCCTGACGTCGCCAAGCTCAACCCGGCCAGAAAGCTCGGCCAGATCTTCAGCGTGATGACCCTCGTACAGCTTTGCAAAGCCCTGATTCCCAGCGCCGCCATCGTCTACATCGCCATCGGAGTCTTCCGGCGTGAGTGGTCTTCGCTTGGTCTTGGAATCTGGGCCTCGCCGCGCCAGATTTCTTCGCACATCTTCACCATCATCTTCGAAGTGTTCTGGAAGTCTTCTTTCGTCCTGCTCGCCTGGGCCGTCATCGACTACATCGCCATGCGCCAGAAGTTCGAAGGCGACCTGCGCATGAGCAAGGAAGAGATTCGCGAGGAGATGAAGCAAATCGACGGCAATCCCCACACCAAGGGACGCATTCGCCGATTGCAGCGGCAGGCCCGCCGCCAGCGCATGATCAAGGCTGCCAGGAACGCCACCGTCGTAGTCACCAACCCCACCCACTTCGCCGTCGCGTTGGAGTATCGCGACGACATGGCGGCGCCCACCGTGGTCGCCAAGGGCCAGAACCTGCTCGCGCAGCAGATCAAGGAGGTCGCCCGCTGGGATGGCATCCCCATCGTCGAGAATCCGCCGCTCGCCCAGAGCCTCTACCGCACCGTCGAGGTCGGCCAGGCCATCCCCGAAAAACTCTACGCTGCCGTCGCCGAAATTCTTGCTTACGTCTTCCGCATGAACGCACAGCAGGCCGCACGGAGGACCTCCTGATGGCCCAAGCGAAAAAGTCCGAGTCCTTCCTGAAGAACGCGAATTTTGATTGGATCGTTCCGGCTGCGGCGGTCTCGGTCGTCTTCGTCATGCTGGTGCCCATGCCGGGCTTTCTGCTCGATCTCCTGCTTGCCATGAGCATCACTGCGTCGGTCGTCGTTCTGCTCTCGGCGGTTTACATTCTCCGCCCCGTGCAGTTCTCCGTATTTCCCAGCCTGTTGCTGCTCCTCACTCTCTTCCGTCTCGCGCTGAACCTTGCCAGTTCGCGCCGCATCCTCCTCCACGGCAATGAAGGAACGGCCGCTGCCGGCAATGTCATTGCGGCCTTCGGACAATTCGTCGTCGGCGGCAACTACGTCGTCGGCTTTGTGCTCTTCATCGCTCTCATTGCCATCCAGTTCCTGGTCGTCAGCCATGGAGCCGTGCGCACCGCTGAGGTTACGGCGCGCTTCACCCTCGATGCCATGCCTGGCAAGCAGATGGCCATCGACGCCGATCTCAACGCTGGACTCATCGACGAGCACCAGGCCCGCGGCCGCCGCGAGGCCGTCGCCCATGAGGCGGAGTTTTACGGAGCCATGGATGGAGCCGCCCGCTTCAGCCAGCGCGACTCGCTCGCAACAATTCTGCTCACCGCCATCAACATCATTGCCGGATTTCTCATCGGCGTCTTTCAACTCGACATTCCCTTCCGCGACGCGCTCAAGACCTACACCGTTCTCACTGTTGGCGACGGCCTGGTCACCATGATTCCTTCGCTGCTGGTCTCCATCGCGGGAGGCCTCGTTGTAACCCGCGCCTCCTCCAGCAAAACCCTCAGCGGTGATCTTGGCCAGCAACTCTTCGCTCAGCCTCGCGTGCTCTGGATCGCAGGCTCCGCCATGTTTGCCATGGGCCTGATTCCCGGCATGCCCAAGTTCTCTTTCTTCCTCATGGTCACCGTGCTCTGGGTCATGGCGTGGCGGCTGCAAAAACTTCCCGTGGAGACCAAGCCCGTCCCCAAGCCCGGCGCGGCCAACAAGCCCGGAACCATTCAGTCCGATTCGCTCGACTCCTTGCTCACCCTCGACGATCTTTCACTCGAAGTCGGATACGCTCTCGTCTCGCTTGTCGATAACGCGCAGGGCGGACAGCTACTGCCTCGCGTGCGCGCCCTGCGCAAACATCTGGCAACTCAACTCGGCTTCATCATTCCCAGCGTCCACATTACGGATAACCTGCGCCTCAAACCGCGCGAGTATGTCATCTCTCTTCGCGGCGTCGAGATCGCGCGCTGGGAGATGCCGGACAAACTCATCCTCGCCATCAGCTCTGACCCAGAACCGCCGCGCCTTCCCGGTATTGAAACCAAGGAGCCGGCCTTCGGCGTGCCCGCCCGCTGGATCGCTCCCGAACTTCGCGAACAGGCCATCGCCGCTGGTTATTCCGTCGTCGATCAGACCTCCGTGCTTGCCACTCACATCTCTGAGCTCATCCGCCAGTACGCGCATGAGTTGCTCACCCGGGCCGAAACCAAGCGCCTCCTCGAACGTCTCAACGACTCGCACCCCAAGCTCCTCGACGAACTGGTGCCCAAGCTCATGACCCTCGGCGAGGTGCAGCGTGTGCTCCAGCAACTACTGCGCGAGCAGGTTTCCATCCGCGATCTCGGCACCATTCTGGAAACTCTCGTCGAAGCCGCCGCCATCAACAAGAACCCGGTCGCGCTCGTCGAAGCCTGCCGCCAGGCGCTGGGCCGTTCGCTCATCAAGCCTCTGCTTGACGAGCAGGGCGCGCTGAAGGTGGTCACGCTCGATCCGCGCATCGAGGAAGAGCTCAACCAGGCCTTCACACCGCAGATGCCTGCTGCCGGTTCGCTGGCTTTGCAGCCCACCTTCATTCGCCGTCTGCTGGAAGCATTGCGCAAACTCGTCGGCGAAAACGTGGATGTAGCCACTCCGGTCATTCTCTGCTCGGCCAACACGCGCTTCCATCTGCGCCGTCTGCTGGAGCCGTTTCTTCCCAAGATCGTCGTTATCTCGCACGGCGAAATTCCTGCGCTCACTCCGGTTCATTCCATTGGGAGCCTCAACGCATGACCATGACAAACCATTCACCGAGGTCCACCATGAAGAATCCGCAAGGCAACTACGCGACACTTCCGCTCGACGAGGAGGTGCGCAACCGCATCCTCATGGAACAGATGCCACAGGTGCGCTACATCGCGCGCCACATCCATGACCGCCTGCCCCAGCATGTGCCCATGGAAGATCTCGTCCACGCCGGAGTGCTGGGCCTCATGGACGCGCTCACCAAGTACGACGATGCGCGCCAGGTTCAGTTCAAGACCTATGCCAAGTTCCGCATTCGCGGCGCCATTCTCGACAGCCTCCGCGAACTTGACTGGAGTCCGCGCGACCTCCGCCGCAAGGCCCGCCTGATCGAACTGGCCTCCGCCCGCCTCAGCCACGAACTCGGGCGTGCGGCCACCGAGCAGGAACTCGCCAGCGAACTTGGACTCACTCTCGATTCCTTTCAGCACCTGCTCGGCGAAATCGAGGGCCTTGATCTCGGCAGCTTCCACATCGCGACCAATGATAAGGAGCACGACGACGATCTTTGCGAGTACCTGCCCGGTAATCCGGAGGAAAGCCCCTACTACCTCACCATGAAGTCGGAGCTTCGCCAGTACCTCATTCGCGCCATCGAGGAGCTCAGTGAAAAAGAGCAGCAGGTGCTCTCGCTCTACTACTACGAAGAACTCACCATGAAGGAGACGGGAGCCGTCCTCGGAGTCGGCGAGTCGCGCGTCTCCCAGATTCATTCGCTCGCGCTGCTCCGCCTTCGCACCCGTCTTCAGTCCCTGCTGGCGGGGCGGCAGATGCCGCCGCACCTCGCCGATCAGGCGGTTCGAACCGCATTGGAGGGCGCATGGAAAAGGTTCTGAACCAGGAAGAAATCGATGCCATGTTTCGCGCCGCTCTCGGACGCGGCTCCGGCACTCAGTCCCAGGCTCCCACCTTCAAGCCCTGCGATTTCAGGCAGGCCGGGCAGATCAAGAAAGACCAGGTCCGCGCCATCAGTAATCTCCATGAAGGCTTCGCGCGCGATCTCACCAACGCGCTCGGCGCATATCTGCGCGTCGTTTTTGAAGTCAATCTCGTCTCTGTCGAGCAGCTCGTCTTCCGCGAGTTTCTCCAGCGCATTCCCGACCTCGCCTATCTCGCAACCTTTCAGATGAAACCCATGGGCGCGACCGCCGCGCTTGATCTTGAGCCCTCGTTGGTCTTTCCCATCATCGACCTGCTGCTCGGCGGCGTGGGACGCATGAATGAACAGGATCGCGACATCACCGAGATTGAAGAGGGGATCATGGAGGGTGTGGTCCGCATTCTCTGCACGGAATTGCAAACCGCGTGGTCTTCGCTCGGCTCCAGCTTCGAGTTTGACGAACGCCTGCGCCCCGCGCAGTTGCAGCGTCTGATGCCGCCCGGAGACAAGACTCTCTGCCTTAGCTTTGAAATTCACATGCCTGAGTCCCACGGCGTGATGAATGTTGCCTTCCCCGCCGTTGCCTCTAACGCCCTCCTGCGCCGGCTTGACAAGGATGGCGGATACAGCCGCCACCGCGGCCCCAACGCCACCCGCGAGCGCATGATCGAACATGTCCTCGGTTTTCCCTTTGACTTCTCACTCGTCATGCCATCTCACAAACTGCCCATCCGCACCCTGCTTGATCTCACTCCGGATACCGTCATCTCTTTCCCGCACCGGACCGATCTGCCCATCGAGGGAACCATCGCGGGGCAACCACTTTATGAAGCGTTTCCAATCCGAGCCGGAAATCTGCGTGCATCCAAAATCTCGCGGATGCTGCCAATTTCAATTCAAAATCCGTCCGGGGATGAACAGGATTTGTCATGAGTAACATTGCCCAGGAACAGGCTTCCGCTCTGGTTCAGCATTTCGCCGAGGCGGCATCATTCGTACTTTCGCAGATCGCCGGAACCACGCTCCATGCGCAGCCCGTCACAGCAGAGAACCCTGCCGAAGCCGCCACGCTGATGCGCGTTGAGATCACGGGCTCGCTCTTGGGCATCTGTGAACTTGCGCTCTCAGCAGCCATGACAGCGCAGTTCGCAGCACTGCTCACCGGAGAACCCCCGGCAGCCGACATCGACGGCAACACTCGTGAGGCCGCCGCCGAACTCATCCAGCAGATTTGCGGGAATGCCGCCGACCGGCTCCGCCGCGCCTTCGGACCACTGGAACTTAAACCGAATCCTGCCACCGAGCGTGATGCTGACATTGGTGCCCGCCATCTCCTTCTCATTTCCCGAGAGAATAATCCTCTTGAATTCGAACTCCACATCGTGCGCCTCGCCGCTGCCCATAAAGTTGAGACCGCTCCAAAAGCCGCCTCGCAAGTCGCTGCGCAACCGGTCGCGCAACCCAGCTTGCAATCCAGCGCGGCGTCCGCCCCCGAAATACCGGGCTCCTCTTCCGGCAGCCGTAACCTTGACCTTCTTCTCGATATCGAGCTGGGCGCAAGCCTGCGTTTTGGAACCCGCCAAATGCTGCTCAAAGACATCATTGAACTTTGTTCCGGCTCCGTCGTCGAACTTGACCGCCGCGTGCAGGAGCCCGTCGATCTTCTGATCGATGGCCGCGTCATTGCCCAGGGCGAGGTAGTCATCGTGGATGGCAACTACGGATTGCGCATCGTGCAGGTTGCAACACCCATAGAAAAGATTGCCTGCCTGCCCTCGTAATCACTACATACATTGGCCTTGTGCCGACAGGAGAGAGCCATGTATAGACTTCCCGATAAAAAACTGAAACGTCCCCTCGCATGGAAGCAACTCGTTCCCCGGTGCAATCACCCCGAGTGCGTCACCGGCTCTGGCTGGACCGGCATGCTTCACCGCACTTCCGGATTCTGGCTCAACGAAGAAGAATGGTTCTGCAGTCCCCGTTGCCTTGAAGAGGCTATTGAAGATCGTCTGCGCGCTGATTTTGTTCACGATGATCGTCCTGCGCCGATTCGCACCACCATGCCACTGGGGCTTATGATGCTCTCCCGCGGCGTCATCTCCGATTCGCAATTACGCGACTCCCTCGATCTGCAGCGCACTTCGGGAGAACGGATCGGCGCATGTCTCAAACGTTTGGGCTTTATCTCTTCCGAAGACATCGCCTCCGTGGTGGCCACCCAGTGGGGATGTCCGGTTTTTCCCGCTGAAAGCGTCCAGCCCGCCTGCTCCATGCTGCTGCCGTTCAGCCTGGTCGAGCGCTACCGCATGTTGCCCGTGCATCTGGTTGCACTCGGACGCCGTCTTTTTGTCGGCTTCTGCGACAAGGTGAATCACAGCGCGCTTATTGCCATAGAACACATGCTCGGATGTGAAACCGAGGCATGCGTTATCCCCGAATCAAAGTTCCTCCAGGTGCTCGATTACCGCAAGCTTGACACCAACGGCGAGGTCGCGGTCACTCGTCCCATCAGCGCCGCCGAAACAGCACGCATGATTCGCAACTACGCGCAGCAGACCGGCGCGGACGCCATTCGTCTTCACGCCGTGGAGGGAAACATCTGGACTCGCTTTCTCTGCCGCCGCTCTCATCTCGATCTCGTCTTCATCTACCCTCCCGACTGAAGTTGCTTTCCCTAAAGTGTCCCGCCCGCGCAGCCGATACATGAATTGAGCGGCGCATATGGAAACCTCCAGTCAAACATCGCGATGCAGGCCTGTATCCATCGCCTCGGCGGCCACAGTTCAATCAACCTCCGCGCTCGCGCTGCTTCACCGCCAGCGCGCCATCAATCTCGCCGAACTGGCTCGCTCCATCCGTGCCAATCGCAATCTCTGTTACCTCGTGACGGAAGCTGCCTGCCGCGAGTTCGGATTCCCTTGGCTCAACGTGGAAGAAGCAATTGTGCTCCTGGGACGGCAGCGTCTCTCTTCGCTTCTCGCGGAACCGAATCCTCGTGGGCGCACTGCCAGCCAGCTCCGCCGCGTCCTTCACTCCAACCGCACCGCTCCTTCGGCGAATCTCTGCCTGTTGGAGGCGTCTCAAGGAAAATTGAAATGAGCCAGATCAGAACCCTTATCGTGGACGATTCCTCCGTCATGCGCAAAATCGTCGAACGCTCTCTCCGCCAGGCCGGACTTGATCTCTCGGTCCTCGAAGCCGGCAATGGCGCTGATGCGCTCGGATTGCTCGACGGCAATCTTGTCGACCTGATTCTCAGCGACATCAACATGCCGGTCATGGATGGTTTGGAATTCGTACGCCAGCTTCAGACCATGGAGAAGCTTCGCGGCATTCCCGTCGTCATGATCACTACCGAGGGCAGCGAATCCAACGTCGTGCAGGCCCTCTCCCTCGGGGCCAAGGGATACATCCGAAAACCTTTCACTCCGGATCAGGTAAAAGAGCACGTCCTGCCGGTATTGGGGCTATGAATATGACACCACCATTCTCTGAAAACACGCTTCCCGCCGCCGTCTTCGACCGCGCCACCTGGACGCCGCTCCTCGAACTTTCCGCGCGCGAAGTCTTCGACATCATGCTCTCCACCAAGCTCCACGCCTGTGACTCCTCCGAAGATGAAATCTACGGAGAGTTCACCGCGCTGGTTGGCCTTGCCGGTAGCCTCTGCGGTGTGCTCCGCATTCGCTGTACCGATCAGGCCGCGCGCACCATGGCCAGTAAGATGCTCGGAGTCCCAATCGAGGAGGTCGACAGCGATAGCTGGGACGCTCTCGGCGAGATCGCCAACATGATCGCCGGCAACTTCAAGGGCAAGCTCAGCGGAGTCGGCAATCACTGCATGTTGTCCGTGCCCACCATCATCGTCGGCACTGACTATGAGACACGCTCCCTCACTGGCGGCAACATGATCGAGGTCGTCTTCGAGTTCGAGAAGAAACCGCTCTGGGTCACACTCGAACTGCACGAGTAAGTAAGCCGCACCAGCAACCTCCACGCTGGTGTCCCGCATCAGGTCGTCAGCGTGGAGTGCTACAACCATCCTCCCGAAAGCGTCTCCTAAGAATCCTCCAATTACCTTGGCACTCCGCTTGCTCTTCTCTTCAGCGGAGCGGATATGAACAACGGCATCTACGCGGCCAGCACCGGTCTTCTCGCCCGAACCCAGGAGCTCGACCTCGCCGCCAACAATCTCGCCAACGCCAACACCAGCGGATTTCGCGGCACACGCGTCAGCTTCAAAACCCAGATGATGACCGCCTCGGCAATCGCCTCCACACGCGCCGTCGGCTCTTTCGGTGTCCTCGGCTCGCCGCGCACGGACTGGGCCCAGGGATCGCTGCAACAGACCGGTAATCCGCTTGACCTTGCGCTCGAAGGTTCCGGCTTCTTTGCCGTGCAGGCTCCCACCGGAGTCCAGTACACGCGCAACGGAAACTTCCACCTCACCGCGACAGGCGCGCTCGTCACCGCTCAGGGCTTTCCCGTTCTCGGAGACAACGGTCCCATCGTTCTGCCGCAAGGCAATCCGGAGATCAGTTCCTCCGGCGTCATCTCCATCGATGGCGAAGTTGCCGGACAGCTTCAGCTCGCGCAGTTCGATTCCACCGTTCCTCTCACTTCACTCGGCGATGCCTACTATTCCGCGCCCTTGGCCGCTGCCGCTCCGGCCGTCAATCTCACCATCAGCCAGGGATCGCTGGAAAGCTCGAACATCAATCCTGTCGAGAGCGCCGTCAGCCTCATTGAAATTCAACGCAACGCTGAAATGTTGCAACGCGCGCTCAACACGTTTCACAACGAGTTCAACAAGATCGCAGCCGAAGATCTGCCCAGGGTTTAGGAGCCTCCCATGTTTCGTTCCCTCTACACCGCCGCCAGTGGCATGACCGCGCAGCAAACCAATCTGGACAACGTTGCCAACAATCTTGCCAACGCCAACACCGCCGGCTTCCGCAAGCGCCGCGTCCAGTTTCAGGATTTGATCTACCAGAACATGGTCACGCCCGGCGCCGCCGCCACCCAGCAGACTGTCTCCGCAGGCATGCAGATCGGCCTCGGAACCCGCGCCGCCGCCACCGAGATTTTGCAATCGCAAGGTGACTTCCAGCAGACCGGAAACTCGCTCGATCTCGCCATCCAGGGCCTCGGCTACTTCCAGGTACTCACTCCCACCGGACAGATCGCCTACACTCGCAGCGGCAGCTTCCATCTCGACTCGCAGGGCAACGTCGTCACCTCGGACGGAGACGCGCTCCAACCGGCCATCACCATTCCCGCCGACGCCACTGCCATCACCATCGGCTCCGATGGAACCGTTACCATCACGCAGCCCTCACAGACTCAGTCGCAGCAGATCGGCCAGATTCAGCTCGCAACTTTCCCAAATCCCGGAGGCTTGAACAGCGTCGGAGCCAATCTCCTCATGCCCACCAGCTCTTCCGGCGATCCCATCGTCGGCAATCCCGGTGGCTCCGAGGGTCTTGGAACTCTTGTGCAAGGCTCGCTCGAACAGTCCAACGTCAACACCGTCGAAGAATTCATCCAGATGATCCTCGCCCAGCGCTCCTACGAGGCCAACTCGCAGGTTGCCAAGGCAGCCGATCAAATGTTTCAGGAAGTCAACCAGCTCGGAAAATAACCATGCGCCTACGCCATCGATCCACGGCACTCGCCTGCTTGCTCTCGCTCTTCGGCTCTGCCTCCGCTGCCACCATCGCGGCTGAGCCCAGGCAGGCAGTGGCGTTGTGGCTTTCGCAACAGCTCCACCGCCCTGTGGATGCGTCGCAGATTCTCGCCTCGCCCGCCGTTGCCACGCTCGAAGGCTGCACCATCACGCGAACGCGTCCTGCCACGACCGGTGCAACTTCGCTCTCGCTGCGTTGCCCCGCACCTGTTCTCCCGCAACTGGTGCTGCTCAATTTCTCGCTCAATGCCGAAGCGCACCCAACCCTCGTCCCCAGTGGATCAGACTTCGCCCTGCCTAAAACTCCGCCCCTCGTGCGCGCCGGAACCGCTCTCCAAGCCGACTGGCGCACCGCCGACCTCCACGCTCGCCTCCCAGTGATTGCCATCAACTCCGGAGCCGCCGGTGCGCAGATACGAGTCCGCATCGCAAACACCAATCGAATCCTGCGCGCCCGTATTCTCAGCGCCCACACCGTCGCCATTCTTTCCGCCGGAGCCTGACCCGGGAGCCGCCGCCATGATTCGAAACCTCGCCCTCGCCTTACTGCTTTTCGCGCTTACCTCTTCCGCCATGGCGGGAAAAAAGTCCGCGCTGCAAAAGCAGCAGAACTCTCTCGACGAATACATCCGGCAATTTTCCGCGCCCGCGCCCGCGCCGCCCGTCACTACTCGCGGCAGCCTGTTCACCGCCAGCGGCCTGCTCGCCGACCCTTATTCGGACTTCAAAGCTCGCCTCGTCGGCGACTCCATCTCCATCCAGATTCTCGAGTCCACCACCATCTCGCAGAGCGGCAACATTGCCACCGAGCGCGATTTCTCTCACTCCAGCGGAGTCACCGGCGTCGGCGGCCAGTCACCGTCTTTTCTGAATCCTCTGCTCGCCGCCAACTCCAGCACCAAGCTCACCGGCACCGGAGCCACCGCTTCCAAGAGTTCGCTCAACACCACCCTCACCGCGCAGGTCGTCGCAGTTCTGCCAACCGGTTCCTTGATCGTCGAGGCGCGCCGTCACGTTCTCGCCAACCACCAGCATGAGGATGTTGTCCTGCGCGGCGTCGTGCGTCCCGCTGATATCTCCAGCGGCAACCTGGTTTACTCCTATCAGATCTCCAACCTCCAGCTTGAGGTGAAGGGCAAGGGCGTCATCAGCGACTCCGTGCGCCAGCCCAACATCGTCATGCGGACGCTTTTGAAGTTGATCGGGTTCTAGAAGATGAGCCTTACGCGAATCAAAACGCTCTGCACCGCTTTCTTGCTCGCCACGTTGCTTCCCTTGAGCGCCCTCGACGCGCCATTGCCATCCTCGCGCCAGGTGCGTATCCGCGAGATCACCACCATCGAGGGTATGCGTGACAACTCACTCATGGGCTACGGCCTCGTCGTCGGACTCCGCGGCACCGGCGACCAGAAGCAAACTGTCTTCACCACGCAGATGCTCGCCAACGTGATGTCGCGCCTCGGCATGCAGATCGTCCCCACCGGCATCACCGTCAAAAACATCGCTGCCGTCTTTGTCACCTCATCCCTGCCCGCTTTCACCCGCGCCGGAACCCAGATGGACGTGGTCGTCTCCTCCATCGGCGACGCCAAATCACTTGAGGGTGGAACCCTTCTGCTCACGCCGCTTCGTGGTGAGGACGGCCAGATCTACGCCACCGCGCAGGGTCCGCTCGCCGTTGGCGGATACACCGCCGGGGCCGGTGGCGTCAGCAAGCAGCTCAATCACCCCACTGTCGGACGCATCGCCAACGGTGGCATCGCCGAGCGTGATGTCGCTCCCAGCCTTCAGAACATCGGCTCGCTCTCGCTGCTCCTGCGCGAGGCCGATTTCGCCAACGCGCAGCTAATCGCGCAGCGCATCAACGCCGAATTCCAACGCCCCATCGCCACCGTTACTGACAGCCGCCGCATTGAGATTGCCAGCGCCGGACGCGACGTTCCCTCCATGCTCGCCCGCATCCAGTCTCTGCCCGTCGCCGTTCTTGCGCCCACCCGCGTCGTCGTCAACGAAAAAACCGGAACCATCGTCATGGGCCGCGACGCGCGCCTCAGCGCCGTCTCCATTCTCCAGGGCTCGCTCTCCGTCGAAATCACCACAACCTTCGAGGTCTCCCAGCCCAATCCCCTCAGCAAAACCGGCGAAACCGAGGTCGTTCCGCAAACCGCCGTCAGCGCCAAAGACGCTCCTACCCGGCGTATCGAACTCAGCGAGGGAGCCACCGTCGAGCAATTGGTCAACGGCCTCCAGGCCATCGGCGCCAGCGCCCGCGATGTCGTCTCCATCCTGCAGGCGCTCAAGGCCGCAGGCGCCTTGCAGGCTGAACTGGAGATCCTATGAGCGCGCCGCAAGTCACTCCCGTCGCCACCGATATCCTGCGCGACCCCAAGCAACTTGCCTCTCACCTGCGATCGCAGCGCGCCACCGCCGGAGCCCAGGAATTCGAAGCCTCGCTCTTCAGTTCCGTCCTCCAGAAGATGGAGAAGAATCTCTCCATCGAAGACGAACAGAATAACGATGCCGGACACGACACCTGGGGCGCGCTCGGCGTCCGCGCCGTCTCCCAGGCCCTTGCCCAGCGTCACGTCCTTGGAATCGCCAGCATGATCGAACACTCTCTCGGACTAAAATCCGCATCCGCTTCTCCCGACATGGGAAGTCCGTCCCCTGAACCTCCAGCGGGAAATAAATAGGGATTTCCTCTCATGTCACTCAAGTCCACAGTTCCATTGCCGATGAATACTTCAGGAAGTTGCAAAGGAGTCTTATGAACCTCCGAATTCAGGATCAGGGCCAGTCCGTTGATCCATCGACCGAACTCAAGAGCGGCGGCACGCAATCGGCCACCGCAAGCGGCCCCGCGAAATCCTCTCTCGCCGCCCTCAGCGCATCCAATGACACCGCCTCCATCAGCGCGGCCACCAGCCAGCTCTCCGGTGATGTCGCCATTCGTCAGGACCGCGTTGACGCCCTGCGCTCCCAGATAGAGAGCGGCACTTACACGGTGGCCCCGCACGCCGTCGCCACCGCCATGTTCCAGAACCTCTTCCGGAGCTGAGTATGAGTGCTTCCGCATCCCAGCCGCCAACCCCGCCGCACCCACCCGGCGAACTCGATGCCCTGCTCGCGGCAATCTCAGATGCCATCGAGGCGCTGGTCGCTTGGGATATAACCGCCTTTCAGTCTGCCGTTGACCGCCAGTCCGCAGCCTGCAACCGCATCGCCGCCAACTCCAACTGGAGCCGCGATCCTGCCACCGTCGCCACCGCGCGCAAGGTTCAGGATCTCAACCGCGTTTACGACCGGCTCCTCCAGCACTCGATTCATTGGACGCGCACCATCCGCGCCATCCTTCAGGCCGGCGGACATCACTTTCCCAGCCGCGTCTCCGTCCACTTCCGAGGCTGACCATGGGACTTACCGCCGATCTCAACGTCTCTGTCCAATCCCTGCTCGCCTCCACCGAGTCCATGGACGTGACGACCACCAACATGGCCAACATGAATACGCCCGGCTATGCCCGCCGTCGCGTCGTCCTTGAGGAGTCCGCTCCGTCCGGAGACGATCAAAGCTCTACCGGCGTTGATGTCAAGACCATCCAGAGCCTGCGCGACAGTGTCCTCGATCTTTCGATTAACGCCAACACCGCGCAGCAGAATCTGAACAGCACTCTGTCGAGTTCTCTCGCGCCCATCCAGGTCGAATTCTCTGATACGGCCACCGGCTCCATCGGCGCAAGCATCGATTCTTTCTTCAGCTCTCTACAGCAACTCTCCACTTCTCCCGCGGACGCCTCTCTGCGCTCCGGAGTCCTCACCGCCGCCGCCAACGTCGCATCTTCCTTCCAGAGCACCGCATCGGCCGTCACTCAGGCCCAGCAGCAGGCCGATCAGTCCGTCGTCGAGTCCACCGGCGACGCCAATTCCCTGCTCCAGCAGATCGCCTCCACCAACGCCCAGATCACCACTGCCCAGAACCTCGGACAGAGCGCAAACTCCGATCAGGATCAGCTTTCCAGCCTCCTGTCGCAGCTCTCGGCCATCATGGATTACAAGACCGTAAACAGCTCTGACGGGTTCACCCTCACCACCGCCAACGGTGTTCCGCTGGTCGTCGGCAGCAAGGCCTACTCACTCACCAACCAGGTGAACTCCACTGGCTTTAACAGTGTCTATGCCGGAGGCACGGACATCACCAGCACCATCCAGGGAGGCAATCTCGGCGGCTATCTTCAGGCTCGCGATCAGACGCTGGCATCCATGAGTTCGCAGCTCGATCAATTCGCGTATCAGTTCGCCCAGGCCGTCAACAGCGTGCAGACCGCCGGCTCTGACGCCACCGGAAACGCCGGCGCCGCGCTCTTCAATCCTCCTGACACCACCTCCGGAACCGCCACTGGCGCGGCTTCTGCGATCGCCGTCGCACTCACCAGCGGCTCCCAGATCGCCGCCGCCTCTACCGGCGGAGCCTCCGGGGACGGCTCCAACCTCACCAACATGCTCAACCTGCAAAGCCAGGAGGTCATCAACGGCAGCACCCCAACCGATGCCTTCTCCAACCTCACCTTCGAGATCGGCAACACCATTTCGCAGGCCAATTCCAACGCCACCGCAACCGGCAACATCCTTACCCAGTTGCAGAATCAGCAGGGCTCCATCGAGGGCGTCTCGCTTGACGAGGAGTCGTCCAATCTTCTCCTCTACCAGCGCTCCTACCAGGCAGCCGCAAAGGTCATCTCCACCGTCGATACCCTGATGGGCAACGTCCTCGACATGGGAGTCACGAATCCGGGGTACTAAATCATGAGAGTCAATCCCAACTACAGCGCCGACATGATCAACCTGATGGACCAGGCCCAGCAGGCCGAAGACAACGCCGCCCAGGAGCTCAGCACCGGACGCCGCGTCAATCTGCCCTCTGACAATCCCGCCGCCGAGGCCTCCATGATCGGCGAAAACTCCCGTTCTGCCGCCGTTGACCAGTACACCGCAAACTCCGATTCGCTCACCGACGTCCTCAACACCGCCAACAGCACTCTCAGCTCCGTCAACACGCTTCTCCAGCGCGCCGTAAGTCTTGGCGTTGAGGGAGCGACCGGTGACATGAACCAGACCGATCTCAACTCCATCGCCGAAGAAGTTTCAAACATCAAGAGCCAGATGCTTTCCCTCGCCAACACTTCCTACGCCGGACACTATCTCTTCGGTGGCACCGCCAACAGCAGCGCTCCCTACGTTGCCGATGCCACAAATCCCGATCAGATCGACTACGTTGGCAACAGCCAGCAAAACAAGGTACAGATCGGAACCGGTCTCTCCGTCTCCGCAAACCTTCCCGGCAGCAGCATCTTTTCGCAGTCCGGCGCAAATGTCTTTGACGCCTTGCAGTCGCTCGTCACCGCACTCCAGGCCGGAAACTCCTCCGCCATCGCCACCGCCCAAACCAGTGTCAGCAGCGCGCTCAGCGCCGTTGGCACCGCCCAGGTCTTCTACGGCAGCACCGTCGACGAACTCTCCACCAATGAAACTTATCTCTCCCAGGAAAAACTCAACATCACCACCTACGAGAACACCCTCGTCTCTGCCGACACCGCCGCCGCAGCCACCAACGTAACCCAGGCCGAAACCGCTCTCAGTACAACCGTGGCCGCCGCCGCCAAAATGAACCAGGTCAGCCTCCTCGATTACCTCCAATAGCGCGAACACATTCCATCCCGGAGTGGACTGCATTTCCATGCCTTCGCGTATCCGGCCGCAAAAGAAAAAGCGATGCTCCGAACTTCGGAACATCGCTTCAGGAGCCCGCGGTTGTCAGGCAGACCAGCCGCAGCATCGCACTTCTTCCCCTGGGCTGGCGTAAGGATTAGCCGCGCCTCCCGCGTGTACCATGGTTTCTTCCGTCTGGCTCAACGCCGCGGACGTCGCCCGCTGCCAGCCTTCGCGAAGTTGCAGTATCATCTCGACCTGCCTCCGCAGGATCGTCTTGTCCAGCCTGAACTGCGCCTCCATTACTTTCGCCCGAATGTGTGAATAGACCCGCGAGAGATCTTCGGCAGTGCTTCCCCCGTTCTCCATATCCAGCATGTCTTCCAATTGCTGGAGAACCTGAAATGCGTGGTTGGATTGCTTGACCCGATCCTCGATGTCATCCTTCTGGATGGCGTCCATCACCCGGTTAATATCTCTGACCAGCACATCGTAAAGCATGATGACCAGTTCCACCGGCGAGGCGCTCTGCATCTCAGCCTCGCGATACGTTTCGAGTTGATTCTTGCCCATGATTTAGTTTCCCGATGAGGATGAGTTGTTCCCCAGCTCTGCATTGATCTCTTGCTTCGTGGTGCTCAGGGTTTGCAGCGCAATTTCCGCCGCGTCGTACTCGCTGGTCAACTTGGTTTGAAGGTTTGAGATGTAGTTATCTTCAAAATTGCTGACTTCATCTTGCAGGTTGCTGTAAGTGTTCTTCATGCTGCTGAGATCGACCGTAAACGCCCCGGTGGATGCTTCCGTGAGGCTCTGCAGTTGAGTGTTCAGCGCGCTGGAAAAACCATTCAGCGCCGTGCCCTCGAAGAACTGCTGCACCGCGGAATAGTTATTCTGGATCGCGTTGTCCAGGTTCGTGCTGTCTACGCTCAGGGTTCCGTCGTTGTTCATGCTGATGCCAAGCGAGCCCAGTGTCGAGACGCTTCCATTGCCGCTCGCGGAGTAACTCCCGGCTCCGAGCAGAGCATTCTGCAACGCCTCCAGCGTACTGTCTCCCGCCAGCGGCTGTGCCGTGGAACTGGTTGCGTTGTAAGTGAACTCGCTATTTACGGAGTTCACCACCGTGTTGTAGTCGGAGACAAACTGATTGATCGCAGACTCGATCGTCGAAGTATTCGGAGTGGCCGAGAGAGTTACATCGGTATTGGCATCGGCCCCCAGCAGGTTGATGGTTAGTCCGCTTACCGCGCCAGTCACCGTATTGCTCGCGCTGCTGATGGGGATGCCGTCCACGGTCAGCAAGGCGTTCGTTCCCTGCGTCGCCTGGGTAAACTGCGGAGACGTATTGCTGATCGTCATGCCGCTGGCGTTGCCGGTGGTGCCGTTCACAATCGATAGGTGCGAGGAACCATTGCCGTCGCTCACCACGCTCGCCGTTACGCCGAGGTTTCTGCCATTGATGTCGCTCGCGAGTGCGTTTAGGCTTTCACCACTGCTAGCCGTAATCTGTGTTGCCGTGCCGTTCCCCACTTGGATAGAGAAGCTACCCGCCGCGACTCCCGCACTGTCCGCCACGGAAGCGCTATTCCACGCCGACCCATCTGCCGCCTGCGTAAGTTGTGGTGAGTTGTTCGTGATGCTGATGTTGCCCGCACTACCGGAGTTGTTGCTGACAATTGAGAGGCGTGCTCCGCTTGCATCGTTGACAACGCTCGCCGTGACGCCGAGGCTTGCGCCGTTGATGGCGCTCGCGAGTTGCGTCAGGGTTTCGCCGTTGCTCACCGTGAACTGAGTCGCCGTTCCGCTCCCCACCTGCAGCGAGAAACTACCGGCTGCAAGCGCCGTGCTGCTGCTGGCTACAGACGAGTTGGAATACCACGATGCGGTGCTCGCAAGATTACTCACCTTCACCACATGAGTGCCCGTTACGGCCCCGGTGCTTGCCGAGGCGGTGGCAATGCTCGAATCTGAGGAACCCACGGAGAGTAATGAGAAGGCCCCCGTGACGCTATTCAGAGGACTTAGATCGTTCTCCAGTGTGGTTACTTCGCTGTTGATAGTTGTCAGGTCGCTTTCCTGGCTTTGTATCGTCGTCTCCTCTGTCTGCCACTGCGTCTCCGGAGCGCGCGCTGCGGTCACTGCTGCGCTCACCGCTGCGGTCACGTCAATGCCCTCTGAACTGGAGCCGGTCGCCGCCTCCAACAGTGAACTCAAATCGATGCCGTCGGATGAAGAGGACGTCGAGGTGCTCGACCCAAGCAGCGAAGACAACTGCGACGAAGACAATCCCACGGAACTCATTGCAAGCCTCGCTCAATAGGGTTATTGCCGGAGGGAAGCATGGCGGAATCCATCTCCCGCCACTACTGGGCGCCCGTGGCAGGCGCGGCATCTCTTGCCGCCGCCCCGACCGCGAAGCGCCCGAACAAAGTTACTGCAACAGCTTCAGAACCGTCTGCGATGCCTGGTTCGCCTGTTGTAGCGCGGCGATGCCGGTCTGTTCCAGCGTGTTGTACTTCGACATATTCGCGACGGTCTGGCCCACGTCGGCATCGGTGATGCCGCTCTGGGCGCTGGTCAGGTTCTGCATCTGGCTGTTCATAACGTTGCTTGCCGCCTGCAACTGGTTGACCGATGCGCCGATCACGCCACGCTGTGAAGCAATGGTCTGGATCGCCGTCGTGATTGCTGCAAGCGAGGTCTGCGCGTCGGCTGTGCTTGACAGGTCACCGGTCAGTCCCAATCCGGAGGCCGAAAGCGTATTGATATTGGTTGTGATGTTGGAGTGGCCCGAACCGCCGTCGCTGATATAGACGGTTGCAGTGTCGGCCGTCGGAGCGGTCGCGGTCATCGTGCCGGTGGCGCTGGACGTGCTCGTAACCTGGATGCTGTCGGTGGCGTCGCTGCTTGAGATGACCAGTTTCCCCCCGCTGTAGCTGGCGGAAACATTGTCCAGCGTTCCGGCCGTCGAGGCTGCGGTGAGGTCGCTTGCCAGCGTGTCAAGGGTATCGCCAGCCTGTGCCGTGTAGACAAACGTGCCGCCCTTGCTGTCGGTGATCGTGAACTTGTCGCCGGCGCTCAGCGTCGTAGCGGACGACAACGAGGCCTGGGTGGAACTGTAAGACTGAACGTTGTTGCTGGCGAATACGTTCTGCCCATTGAAGTTCGTTGTGCTGCCGATGTTGGTGATTTCGCTCAGAATACTCTGGTACTCCGTGTTCAGAGCAGCGGCTTGGCTGCCGTCGCCGGTGGTAATTCCCCCGCTCGATCCTTCCGTCGCCAGCGTTACGGCGCGGTTTAGCAGCGTGGTCACCTGGGACAACGCGCCGTCCGCGGTTTGCAGAAGCCCCGTGCCATTCGTCGCATTCTGCACGGACTGTGTCAGTGCCGCAATGTTGGCGGCAAGGCCATTGGCAATGGACAGGCCGGCTGCATCGTCTGAGCCGGAGTTGATCTTCGAACCAGAAGAGAGCTGCGTCAGCGTCTTCTGAAGGCTCGCCTGCGTAGTGGTCAAATTGTTCTCCGCTGTCAGAGCGGAAATGTTGTTCAGAATGCTGAGTGCCATGGAAACTCTCCTTCTTGCCCACTCGGCGGAGTCGGCCGGATTGCCGTGCATTCCGCTGGGGCCGTTGCTTCGTACACCACTGCTATCGGAGAGATCTCCCGCAACCTTTACCCATCCCCCAACATTTTTTCGTCTTTAGTTCTTTGCCTTCTTTTCTTCTTGTCGTGCCGCGCGGGTGCCCCACCTTCGGCGCGCTGTTTTTTCGCGGCTAAGGTGGGACAGCAACATGTCAATCCCGGAATTGCTCTTTGTCCTTTTTCCTTCCTTAATGTACTGCCCCGCCGCTTCCGTTCAGCCTCAAGCTTTCCCCTCGCCTCGCCGATAACCCTCATGGAAGCAGGCCAACTCCATGATTGAACTTTCCCGGCTGAATGGGCATCCCATCGTCATCAATGCGGAGTTGATCAAGTTCGTCGAGCAGAATCCTGACACCGTCATTACTCTTGTCACGGGAGACAAGATGGTCGTCCGCGAATCCGCGCCCCAAGTCATGCACCGGGTTCTCACCTACCGCCGCAACCTCCTCCATCCCGATTCCGCGCCGCCGTCTCCAGATGCCACGCCGGCTGCCCCCAACGCCCAGGAGTAAACGTCATCGTGGATAAGGGAACCGTTGCCGGAATCGTCGTCAGCTTTGGTGGCATCACCACCGGACTCCTGCTCGAAGGCGGAAAGCTCAGCCAGATACTCCAGCCCACTGCGGCTCTCATCGTCGCCGGAGGCACCATCGGCGCTGTCCTCTTGCAGTACCCTCTTGGCACGGTCCTCACCGCCGTTCGCGGTCTCCGCACCGTTCTCTTTGAGCCCCGCTCCCGTGCCCGCGATGAGATCAACCGCCTCACCAGGCTGGCGCAAAAGGCGCGCCGCGATGGCATCATCTCGCTCGACGCCGAACTCTCCCACATCGCTGACCCGTTCATGCGCCGCGCCCTCATGCTCGCCGTCGATGGCACCGAATCCAGCGAGTTGCGCGCCATCATGCAGCTCGAACTCGACGCCACCGCCGAAGCCGAAGACGAGTTGCCACGCGTCTACGAATCTGCTGGCGGTTTCGCTCCCACCATTGGAATCATCGGCGCCGTGCTTGGCCTCATCCAGGTGATGCAGCACCTCGATAAGATCGACGAAGTCGGCCGAGGCATTGCCGTCGCATTCGTCGCTACTATTTACGGCGTAGGCTTCGCAAACCTTTTTGCACTTCCCATCGCGGGCAAGCTCCGCCATCGTCTCCGCTTCCGCCAGATCCTGCGCGAACTCACTCTCGAAGGCGTCATCTCCATTCTTGAGGGCATCAACCCGCGCATGTTGGAAGCCAAGCTCAACGGATTCCTCCAGCAGGCCGCTGACAAATCCACGCCCGCCGCCCAGCCCTCCGAGGAATCCCGTACCAAATCTCGCGGCCCCTTTGCATCGCGTGGCGCGTCATGAGGCGGCGCAGGCGGCGCGAGGACAATCAGGAGCGCTGGATGGTCTCCTATGCCGATTTCATGACCTTGCTCTTCGCCTTCTTTGTCGTCCTCTACTCATCCTCGCAGGTGGACAAAGCGCGCATGGCGAAGCTCTCCAGTGCCATCACTGCCGGATTCTCCCATCTCGGTGCTGGTGAGGGCCCCGGCGGAGCCATGGTCGTCATCCCATACACCGCGCCCGCGCCGTATGTCTCTCCAGCCAACTCCTCTCAGACCGCAGAGTCCATCCGTTCCAAGCTCGAGCACGGCCTCTCCGAAGAGATCGAGCGACGCACCGTCGCCGTGCGCGAAATTCCTGAAGGCCTCGTCCTCAGTCTGCGCGAGGTCGGATTCTTTGAAAGCGGCTCTGCCAATCTCCGCGCCAGCTCCATGGACACCTTTGACCGCCTCGGCTCCGTCCTTGTCTCCGTGCCCAGCAATCTCCGCATCGAGGGCCATACCGACAACGTTCCCATCCACACGCCTCAGTTCCAGTCCAACTGGGAGCTCTCCACCGCGCGCGCCAGTGAGATCATCCGAATCCTGCTCATCCGCGAACACATCGAGCCGCAACGCCTCTCCGCCGCCGGCTATGCCGAGTACCACCCCGTCGCCGACAACGCCACTGAAGACGGCAGGCGGCTCAACCGCCGCGTTGATATCGTCATCGTCGCGCCTCATGAACACCCAGCGCCGCCTCCAACTCCCGTCCCCCAGCCACTGAAGGACTCTTCTTCTTCAGCCGATTGATTTTTGTCTTCTGCCGCCAGACGCCTGCCGTTTCCCTACTGTGTCTGCTCGCCTCGCTCACCCAGCACACGTACCAGCCGCTCCCTCAAGATCTGTAGCGAAAACGGCTTCTGCAGGTACTCAATCCGCGGCCCCAGATGTCCGTCCTGCAGCAGAACATGCTCCGTGTAGCCAGACATGAATACCACGCGCAACTCCGGACGCCTCTCCACAATCCGCTTCGCCATCTCCTGTCCATTCATTCCTGGCATTACCACGTCGGTCAACAGCAGATCGATAGAGCCCGTATGCCGCCGGCAGGTTTCAATCGCCTCCTCGGGATGCGCGCACGTCAGAACCACGTACCCCGACCGCTCCAGCACTTCGCGCAGTAGATTCCTTACCGTCGGTTCGTCTTCCACCAGCAGAATCGTCTTCATTCTGCCGGTATTCACGGCCATGCCAGGCTCCGTCGCCGCTCGTATCTCTTCCTGCATCCGTCTTCTCCCGTGGTGGTGTGCAACCTGCTGAGACGCAACCGTCAAATGCAGGAATTTGTATTCTTTCGAACTTCTCCGCCTCCGCACGCTTCTTCCCCACCCACGCAGTCGTTTTCCTTTGGGACAAATTTCAAAACGGAACACAATCCCACTCTGGATGCACCCTCTCCTTAACCATTCGTTACACTGCCGCTGGCTCTCTCTCCCCAACCACCGCCCTTCTGGTGCTAAGATTTTTCAAATCCGCATCGCTCGCGAGCCTGTGCTCCCAGCGAATTCTCGTCCCCTTGAGGTTTTGATCGATGACTCGTCTTCGCCATGCTGCGCGAATCCGCCTCGCCATAGCTCCTGCGCTCTTCTTCCTTCTTGCAGCCGCTCCGCTCGCCGCGGCCGCTGCGCCCGGTCAGGAGACCGTCGATCTTCAGGTCGTCACCCGCATCCGCCAGGAAGGCGTTCAGCACACCAAGGTCATGCAGACCCTCTCTGAACTCACCGACCGGATCGGTTCGCGCCTTGCCGGTTCGCAGAATCTCAAGAACGCCAATCTCTTCGTCGAAAAGCAGCTCACCGAGTGGGGACTCTCCAACGCCCACCTCGAAGGCTTTCCCTTCGGCCGCGGCTGGGCCCTGGATTCCATCTCCATCCGCATGACCTCGCCTGACACCGCCGTCCTCTTCGGCTTCCCCAAGGCCTGGACCCCAGCCACCAACGGCGTCCTCAAAGGCGATGTCGTCGCCCTCAAGGTCAAGTCCATCGAAGATCTCGAAAAGTACAAAGGGCTCTTCGCCGGAAAGATCGTCCTCCTCGGCGAGCCGCGCGACCTCAAACCTGAGAGCGAGCCTGCGCTCCATCGCTATGACGATGCCAAGCTCAAGGATCTCGCCGACTTCCCCATCCCCGGCGGCCCTTACAAAGATCCCACCGGCAAGGTCTGGACCCGCGAGGAAATCTCGCAGCGACGCCGTCTAAGCCTCGCCATTGAAAAGTTCCTCCAGGACGAAAAAATCGCAGCCTCCATCGAAGCCAGCCGTGGCGACGAAGGTCTGCTCTTCGTACAGGGCACGCAGAACTTCAAGCCCGGCTCTTCCGATGGTGTCCTCCAGCTCGTCATCGCCGCCGAGCAGTTCAATCGCATCTCGCGCCTCCTCGAACGCAAGGTTCCCGTCACCGTCGAGCTGGACGTGAAATCGCACTTCGAATCGCCCGACAACGGACAGATCTTCAACACCGTCGCCGAGCTTCCCGGCACCGATAAAAAGGATGAGCTCGTCCTCGTCGGCGGCCACCTCGACTCCTGGCACGCCGGCACCGGAGCCACGGACAATGCTGCCGGCGTAGCCGTCGCCATGGAGGCTATTCGCATCCTCAAGGCCCTCGACCTCAAGCCACGCCGCACCGTCCGCGTCGTCCTCTGGGCCGGCGAAGAAGAAGGCCTCATCGGCTCCCAGGCCTACGTCAAGGATCACTTCGGATACCCTGATGTTCCCAAGGACGACACCACTCCCTCGTACATGCGTCAAACGCCATTGCCCGTCATCCTCAAGCCCGGCCAGGAAAAGGTCTCCGCCTACTTCAACCTCGACAACGGCACCGGAAAAATCCGTGGCATCTACGCCCAGGAGAACTCATCCGTCGTCCCCATCTTCGAGAAGTGGGGCGAGCCCTTCCGCGACCTCGGATTCACTACGGTCACCATGCGCAACACCGGCTCCACCGACCATATTTCCTTTGACGCCATCGGCATCCCCGGCTTCCAGTTCATTCAGGATTCCGTCGAGTACGAGACACGCACCCACCACTCCAACATGGACGTCTATGACCGTGCCCAGCGTGACGATCTCATCCAGGCCTCCATCATCATGGCCTCGTTCCTATACAATGCCGCCTCCCGCGACGAGCCACTCCCTCGCAAGCCTCTCTCCGTAGAGGTCAAGTACGAGCAGCCCCCTGCTGCTCCCGCCAAGGACGCAAAGAAAAAGTAGTCTCCACGCACAACGCACACAAAGGGCGGCCATCATCCCGGCCGCCCTTCTTTAATTGCCTAAATTGTCTTTGGTGGTCTTTGACAGGTGGGTGTAGGTGACAGGTGACAGATGACAGGTGACAGGTGGCCCACTCAACGCTCTTTTCGTTGAGTGGGGTTGTTGATTTTGCTCTTGCTCTTGCTCTTGCTCTTGCTCTTGCTCTTGCTCTTGCTCTTGCTCTTGCCTTTGCTCTTGCCTTTGCTCTTGCTCTTGCCTTTGCTCTTGCTCTTGCCTTTGCTCTTGCTCTTGCCTTTGCTCTTGCTCTTGCCTTTGCTCTTGCTCTTGCCTTTGCTCTTGCTCTTGCCTTTGCCTTTGCTCTTGCCTTTGCTCTTGCTCTTGTTGTGAAGTGTCATCCCGAGCGTAGCGAGGGACCCCTGCACCGCTCAAATCTCCCGCGCCGCTCCAGTGGCTTCTCCACCAGCCAATCAACAATAAAGGGTGCCATCCTCTGGCACCCTTTGCCTTCGCTCTTGCTCTTATCTTCCCGTTTTCACCGCCGCCGCCAACTCCTTCAGCAGCCCTTCAGTTTCATCCCACCCAATGCATGCGTCTGTGATGCTCTGCCCATACGTCAGCGCCTTGCCATCCACCAGTTTCTGCGCTCCCGCCACCAGGCTGCTTTCGATCATCAACCCGATGATGCGTTTGTCGCCCCCGGCCACCTGCCCCGCTACATTGCGGCACACCGCGGACTGCTTCGTATGGTCTTTGTGGCTGTTGGCGTGGCTGCAATCGATCATCACCTGCGGCTTCAGCTTGCACTTCACCAGCTTCGCGCAAACCTCCTCCACGGCCTCGGCCGTGTAGTTTACCGTCTTGTTTCCGCCCCTCAGAATCACATGCGTATCCGGATTCCCGTTGGTCACAAAGATCGCCGACTGCCCATACTTCGAGTGTCCCAGGAACGTATGCGGATGCGCCGCCGACAGCATCGCTTCAATCGCAATCTGAACGTCTCCCGACGTCGCGTTCTTGAATCCCACCGGGCATGACAATCCGCTGACCAGCTCGCGATGAATCTGGCTCTCCGTCGTCCGTGCGCCAATTGCGCCCCAACTCACCAGGGCCGCTACGTACTGCGGCGAAATCATGTCGAGAAACTCCGTGCCCGCCGGAACTCCCATCTCCGCCAGCTCCAGCAGCAGCCGCCGCGCCATGCGCAGCCCGTCGTTGATTTTGTAGGAGTTGTCCAGATACGGATCGTTGATCAATCCCTTCCATCCGATCGTGGTGCGCGGCTTCTCGAAATACACACGCATCACCACCACCAGTTCGTTGGAAACCTCTGCGATCACGTTCTTCAGCTTCGTCGCGTATTCGCGCGCCGCCTTCGTGTCGTGAATCGAGCACGGTCCTACCACCACGATCAGCCGCTTGTCGCGCCCTGCCAGAACCTCGCAGATCGCCTGCCGTGTCTCAAACACCGTAGCCGACGCGGCGTCCGTCATCGGCAGCTCTTCCTCAAGAAAAACAGGAGGCAGCACAACCTTCGTCCATTTGATTCTCAGATCATCTGTTTCGTGAAACATAGCCAATGGTCAACACACGCATCGCGCCGCGAATCCTCTTCGCGCCCACTGCGATGCTCACCTTCCTCCGGCCGCTCGACCGGGAATCTCATTTTGCAGGATTCTAAGAGCCTAAAACGGATTGCCTCGCTCTGCAAGCATTCCCGTTGCCCCTATTTTCAGCGTGTCATTCCTCACAGGCTGTCCTTCCGCACAGGCTGTCATTCCTAACAAACGTGTCATTCCTGCCAGCGTGTCATTCCGAGCGAAGCGAGGAACCCCAGCGCCGCTCAAATCTCCGCTGCAATCTCGGAGGCACTTCAGCCACTCAAGCGCCTACTGATTCCTCGTCGTCTCCAGCACCGCCGTCGCCGCCAGCACCCGCTCTTCCGCCGCCCTCCGCGCCTTTGACTCTTTCCGCCGCCACCAGCTATAAACCGCAATCGGCGCCGAGCACGCCACCACAAAGCCCACCGACCATTCCGCCGAGCGTGCAAACATCTTCATCCAGTCGAATGTATGCATGGACAGCACGCCCGCCAGCAGCATCACTAGAATCCACACCAGCGAGCCCACTCCGTTATAGATAAGAAACTTCACGCGCGGCAGCCGCGCCGCGCCCGCCACCGGAGGCGCAAGATGCGCCACTCCCGGAATCCATTTCGCATACAGCAGTGAGATCCCTTTGAAGCGGTCCAGTCCCGCGTAAGCCTTCTGTTCCAGCGAGTCCGGCACAAACGAGATGCGGCACATCGCTGCAATCACCTTGCGGCCCTTCCAGCGTCCTAGCTCGTACCACATGGCGTCGCCCAGCAGACAAGGCACCGCCGTCGCCAGCAGCACCAGCCAGAACTGCATCGGATTCACCGCCACCATCGCGCCCGCCGCCAGCAGCAGCGGCGAGATAAACACCGGCAGCCCCAGCCGCTCGCCCAGCGTCACCAGGAACATCCACAGCGCTCCATGGCGGGCAAGTAAGGTTGTCTCTGTCGGCAGGTACATCGGATCGCTTCTCCCGGTTTACATACGTAGGGGACGCTACTGCCATCACCGAGCTCTTCGCTCTGCGAAAGCCGCGTCCCCGCCTAATCCAGTGTACCGGGAAACATCCCGGCCTCTGTCAGGCTTCTTACCCGCTTTTGTGGATTTTCATCACCTACAACAAAAACTCAGCTTGCCTCAATCATCACCAGCGGCTGTCCGTCATCGCCAAAGTGCCGCTCCACTGGAAACCCCATCTTCTCCCAGCCCGCCAGCCCTCCCGCCAGCGGACGCACCCGCTCCACTCCAAGTTCGCGCAGTTGCTTCGCCACCTTCACCGCCGTTTCCTCGTTCGGACAAGTGCAATACACCACAATGTCGCGCTCTGCTGGAAACTCCGCCAGCCGCCGCCCAATCTCATCCGGATTCATCCGCAGCGCCTTCGGCAGTGTCCGCGGCTCCGCCAGAAAATCCAGCGGATGCCGCAGATCCACAATCACCGGCTCCTCGCCCGCCAGCACCTGCCGGTAAAGCTCTTCCGGAGAAATCCGCGCCATCCGCAGTGACTTCAGGAACGCCCTCCGCTGCCAGTAGCTCCGCACCGCCATCACCACGGAAACCACGATTGCCACGCCCACCGCCCACTGCGCCGTAATCACGAACAGCCCCAGCCAGTCGATGGTGCGCATCGAGAGATACCCGCCCCCCAGCAGCACCGCCAGCCAGAGAATCGAGCCCACCGCGTTGTACACGTGGAAGCGCAGACGCGGCACCTGCGCCGCACCCGCCAGCGGCAGAGCCAGGTGCCCCACCCCCGGAATCCACTTCGCCCACAGCAGTGACCGCCCGGTATGCTTTTCCAGCGCCATTTCCGAGCGCCGCACGCACGAGTCCGGCTGGAATGAGATCTTGCACAGCAGCCCGAACAGCGCGCTACCCTTCCACCGTCCCAGCTCGTACCACACCGTATCGCCCGCCAGGCAGGCAACGGTCGTCACCAGCAGCAGCACCCCCGGATGTAGTTTGCCCATCGCTGCCAGCGCCCCGCTTGCAATCAGCAGAGGAGTCACAAACAGCGGCAGTCCCAGCCGCTCGCCCAGCGTCAGGAAGAACATCCACAGCATCCCATGCCGTGCCAGAAAATGAAGATCGGAAAAGTGCATCTCGGTACTTCCCTTCGCTGCGGCGCGCCGCCCGCCATGAATATTGGTGAATTAGTCGTGCAAACAGACTTCCCTATCATGTAGATGCCCCGGAACTCCGCCGGGGTTCAGTTCCCGCTCTCAAAACTCCTCTCACATTCGCTGGCTAACTCTGCTCTCTTCTGCCATAATCCGTGGCCGTCGCAACTTCCAGGGGTCAATCGCCCATGTGGGGGCATTCAAACCCAATTACATCTTCCAGTTGTGACCGAGGAGTACTCTCATGACCTCTTCTGCTGCTACCAGCGGCACCGCTCACCAGCGCTTCAAGGCAGCTCGCGATTTCCTCCTCCAGTATCGTGAGGATTACGCCACTGCCTTCGCTCAGTTCAACTGGCCTGTCCTGCAAGAGTTCAACTGGGCTCTCGATTGGTTTGACGCAATCGCCCAGGGCGAACGCCGCGACCAGATCGCGCTATGGGTCATGCACGAGTCGGGTGGTGAGGAGAAGCTCACCTTCGCCGAGCTCTCCCATCGCTCTTCGCAGATTGCAAACTACCTGCGCAGCCTCGGCGTCCGTCGTGGGGACCGCATCATGCTCATGCTCGGCAACGTCCCGCAACTGTGGGAGGCCATCCTCGCCGCCATGAAGCTTGGAGCCGTCGTCATCCCAACCACCACCCTGCTCACCGCCGATGACATCACCGACCGCAGCGTGCGCGGCAACGTCCGCCACATCATCGCCACCTCCGACCTCGCCTCCAAGTTCGAACACATCAAAGCTCTCAGCCGCGTCACCGTCGGCATCCCCATTCCCGGGTGGAACGATTTCAATGAGGGCTACAGTTTCCCCGCCGAATTCGAGCCCGAGGGCGTAACCAAAGCCTCTGATCCGCTCCAGCTCTACTTCACCTCCGGCACCACCAGCAAGCCCAAGGTCGTCCTCCACACCCACGCCAGCTACCCCGCCGGACACCTCTCCACCATGTATTGGATCGGCCTCAAGCCCGGCGACATCCACTGCAATCTCTCCTCGCCCGGCTGGGCCAAGCACGCCTGGAGCTGTGTCTTCGCCCCCTGGAATGCCGAGGCCACGGTCTTCGCCTTCAACCAGGCGCGCTTCAACGCCCCCGGCCTGCTCAACGCTCTCGTCCGCGCTGAAGTCTCCACCTTCTGCGCCCCGCCCACCGTCTGGCGCATGCTCGCCCAGGAGGACCTCGGCGCTTACAAGGTCAAACTCCGCGAAGTCGTCAGCGCCGGCGAGCCGCTCAATCCCGAGGTCATCGAGCGCGTCCGTGCCGCCTGGGACATCACCATCCGCGACGGCTACGGGCAGACCGAAACCACCGCGCAGCTCGGCAACTCACCCTCGCAGCCCATGAAGCTCGGCTCCGTCGGCCGTCCCATGCCCGGATACCGCCTCGCCCTCCTCGACATCGACGATCAGGAAACCGAAGAGGGCGAACTCTGCATCCGCCTCGACCCGCCGCCGCTCGCTCTCATGCCCGGATACCAGGACGATCTCGGAAACGTGCAGTACCTCACCGGCCCCATCTACCGCACCGGCGACGTCATGTCCCGCGACTCCGACGGATACTTCACCTTTGTTGGCCGCGCCGATGACGTTTTCAAAGCCTCTGACTATCGCATCAGTCCCTTCGAGTTGGAGAGCGCTCTCGTCGAGCATCCCGACGTCGTCGAGTGCGCCGTCGTCCCCTCGCCCGACCCCATCCGCACCGCCATTCCCAAGGCGTTCGTCATTTTGCGCGCCGGTGTCCAGCCCTCGCGCGAACTGGCGCTCTCCATCTTCCAGCACATCCGCCGGGCGCTCGCCCCGTACAAGCGAATCCGCCGCATCGAGTTTGCCGATCTTCCCAAAACCATCTCCGGTAAAATCCGCCGCGTCCAGCTTCGCAAGTCCGAGGCCGCCCAGGTCGAAACCGGTCAGCGCGTTCAAATGGAGTACCGCGAGGAGGACTTCCCCGAACTCCGATGACATTGCACCATCAACAATCTTCAGTTGCCCCGTCCTAACCTTCCTTTGGTTAGGGCGGGGACTTTGACTTTGACTTTGCCCTTGTAGTTGCTCTTGCTCCTGGTTCCCCACATCTGCCGCAGTCTTTTCGATCCCGTTATCATTCACAAAAATTCTAGACCTGTTTCGCAGTGGCTGTAATCGCGGGTGCCCCACCTTCGACGCGCGCCTTTTGCGCGGCTAAGGTGGAAGAGCAGGACACACCAGCCCAGAAATTGCTCTAAGAATCGTCTGTAAGGCGGACCATTCACACTTCGATTTTCTTTACACATTTAGGAAGGCTGTGGTGCCCCATATCTGGCCCGCCGTTGGCCAGATGTGGGAAGCAGGCTGTCCATCGCTGGAACCGTTTTAAGAAAGTACTGGTGCCCCATATCTGGCCCGCCATTGGCCAGATGTGGGAAGCAGGCTGCCCATCGCTGGAACCGTTTTAGGAAAGTACTGGTGCCCCATATCTGGCCCGCCGTTGGCCAGATGTGGGAAGCAGGCTGTCCATCGCTGGAACCGTTGCCTTTCCCGGCCCATGGCAGCTACCATGGCCTCCATGCCGCAAGGACTGGTTCGGATACAGCAGTCCAGACAGTCGCACTTCGTCACCATTAGTTGCTACCGGCGCGAGGCGAGGCTGGCGGACGAAGGCATCTGTCGCGCCTTTCTCGACTCGCTGAAGTGCGTGCGGAGCACTCGCGGCCTCCGCGTCGATGGCTACGTGCGGATGCCCGAGCACGTCCACCTGCTGCTCAGCGAGCCCGAGCGCGGGCTGCTCTGCGGCGCGCTGCAGGCGCTCAAGATCAGCGTGGTGCGCCGCACCGGCGGCAGACGGCTCTGGCAGCGCCGCTATTACGATCGCAATGTCAGCCATCATGCGGAGTTCGTGGAGAAGTTGCGCTATATTCATCGCAACCCGGTGAAGCGCGGCTTGTGCGCGCAGCCGGAGGAGTGGCCATGGAGCAGCTTCCATCACTACCTGACCGCCGAGCCGGGCGTGGTCGAGATCGAGTCCGAGTGGACCGCCATGCGGCGCGCCGGACGAGAGCCAAACCCGATGAAGCTCGCGGCAGTGTCAGCTCCCACATCTGCCAAATGCAGGCAGATATGGGGCACCCTCAACCTGGAGACTTCAGATGTGGGCCACCAGCCTTTGATCGGTGAGATAAATCATGGAAAACGTCCCGTCTGTCCCCGAATTTCTGATTGCTCCTCCACTGCCGCCACCGCCGCCCACTCCTGGGCACTAAGCCATTTGCCATGCGACTGAAAGCTGAATTCGGAGATCGAAAATGAAAACGTCCAAAGAGGTCGGAAACATGGTTTTGGTGTTTATTAATATGGGTGTGCTCTTGGGCATCGTGCTGGGTTATCGAAACTACAACGTTGATAAGTATTCTATGTTTGCGATCGGAGGCGTCTCGTTGCTTGTGCTCAATGGGATGTTCTTTGCCATTCGCGCCAGCGAGAAAGACCTTCCACGAACAAAGGCAAAACAGCTCAACAAGTGGGTAGTCTGGCCTATTTATTTGTTCTCAGCGTTGCTACTGGCTCATGAGCTATTCTGCGGAAAGCAATGATAACGCTTCGATAAACCGGGGACAGACGGGACGTTTTCTATGTTCGGCGGGTGGCCCGGCCTACGTTTGCAGAATAAACAAACCTCAGGGTGCCCCGTCCTAACCTTCCGTTGGTTAGGGCGGGGGTGTTGATCTTGTCCTCGCCCTTGCTCCTGCTCTTGCTACCGTCGCCCCAATTCCGTCCCAATCTGTGTGCCATCTCACGCGCTCCTGTGATCCAGACCAGACCTTTGGAACAACGATTGCCTCTTCCGCCAATACGCATCGCCGTAATCGTTGACCACTCCGCCAATCCTTCACAACCTCCCGCAACGATTGCCTACTTGGTAACTATTCCGTTTCCAACGATTACCTACTCAGTCAATCGTCTCCTTTGTTCCAATATCCCTTGAAGGGCACTCCCGAAGCTGAATTGCAGGTGCCCCATATCTCCCGCAGTCAGCAGATGTGGGGCTGTTGCTGTTGCTCTTGACCTTGCCCCTTGTTCTTGTTCCTTCACCCGGCGTGTACACCTGTGTACGTATCCGTTTCCCTCTCCGCCTTCCCCGCGATATCATGGACGCTCGCTTGGGAAACATCCCGGAGGATACGCATGATCCCCTTGCTCGTATTCCTTGCCATCCTCGTTGTCATCGGCCTCATCATCGGCGGAATGTACAACGGGTTGGTACAGCTAAAGGTTCGCGCAGATAGTGCGTGGTCTGACATTGATATCCAACTCAAACGCCGCCATGACCTGATTCCGAATCTCGTCGAGACCGTTAAAGGCTATGCTACGCACGAGAAGGAAACCTTTGAGAACGTAGCCCGCTACCGTTCCGCAGCCATGGCCGCCACCTCCACCGAAGATCGCGCCCAGGCCGAGGGACAGCTCACCCAGGCTCTGCGCGGCCTGCTTGCCGTCGCCGAGGCGTATCCCGAACTCAAGGCCAACGAGCAGTTCATGTCGCTCCAGCAGCAGCTCTCCGATCTCGAAGATGCTCTGCAGAACTCGCGCCGTTACTACAACGCCGTGGTCCGCGACCTTAACACCAAAATTCAGTCCTTCCCGACGAACATCATCGCGGGCATGTTCAACTTCCAGCAGCGTCAGTTCTTTGAGATCACCGATCCCACCGAGCGCGCTGTCCCAACCGTGAAGTTCTAACTCGGATACCCATGAATCGAACTTTTCGTTCGCTCCTGAACCCCAGCCTCACCCGCTGGGGTTTCTTGCTTGCCGCTCTGCTTCTGCTCGCGGCGCCCTCCTTTGCCCGCTCCTGGAAGATCGCCCGCTTCGACGCCCGCTACACCATTGCCGAAGATGGAACCGTGCTCATCGAAGAGGAACTCCACCCCGCCTTTCAGGGTGCTTACAACGGAATCCTCCGCGAAATTCCGGTCGAGTATCCCGGCCCTGACGGAACCGCCTACAAGCTCTACCTCAAGGTCGATTCCGTCACCGATGAGAACGGCGACAAGCTCAAGTTCGAGCAGAGCACCCGCACCGAACGCGTCGCAGGCGGCGACCATCATGCCTTCCTCGTTCTCAAAATCTACGTCGCCGGCACAGACACTGAGCGCACCGTCCACATCGCCTACCGCGCTTCTGACGCTATCCGCTTCTTCAAGGATTACGACGAGTTCTACTGGAACGTCACCGGAAATGACTGGAAGGTGCCCATCGACTCGGCCACCGCATTCGTTGCCCTGCCCAGTGCCGCCGCCTCGCAGCTCAAGGCGCAGGCCTTCACCGGACCCTTCGGCTCGCACGCCGACGACGCCATTAGCACCGTCGATGGCAGCAACGTCACCTTCGATGCCGCCCGCCCGCTCCCGCCCCGCAACGGACTCACCATCGATATCTCCATCCCCAAGGGAGTCATCAAGCCACCGTCCGTCTTCACTCGCATCGGCTGGTTCTTCGGCGCCAATCCCGGAGCCTTCCTGCCCCTCTGGGCCTTCGTCGTCATGTTCTCCCTCTGGTTTTGGAAGGGCCGCAGCCCCGATCCCGGACTCTCCGTTGCCCCCATGTATGAGCCGCCCAAGGGACTCACCCCCGCCGAGGCAGGCACTCTGCTCGCGGACAACATCGAGGCCCGCGACATTACATCCACACTCATCGATCTAGCCGTGAAGGGATATCTCAAGATCGTCGAGCACGACGACAAAGTGCTCTTCATCTCTCACAAGGACTACATCCTCCGCCTCATGAAGCCACGCCCTGAGTGGCAGGGCCTCGCCGCGCACGAGACCGAAGTCCTCAACAACATCTTTCCCGAGGTCACCGCCGAAGAAACCTCGCTCTCCAGCCTCAAGAACCGTTTCTACGTCGCTTTGCCCTCCATTCGCGAGGAGATCCTCGGCGCACTCAAGGCCAAGGATCTCTACTCCACTGATCCCGAGTCCGCCAAAGGTCTCGCCCTCGTCGGAGTCCTCGTCATCGCCCTGCCCTTTCTCTGGCTTCAACTCACCGGAGCCATCCGTCTCGGCAACTCTCCGTTGGTCCTCGGAGTAGGCATCGCGCTCACCGCCCTCATCGTCTATCTCTTCGGACACCACCTCGCCGCCAAAACCGTCCGTGGCGCGCGTACCCGCATCGAGTGTCTCGGCTTCAAGGAGTTCATGACCCGCGTCGATGGCGACCGCATCAAGCGCATGCCGCCCGACACTTTTGAAAAGTTCCTGCCCTACGCCATGGCCTTCGGCGTCGAGCAGCACTGGGCCAAAGCCTTCCAGGGACTCATCACCGAGCCGCCCTCCTGGTATGTTGGTTCCGGCTATGGAACCCCCGGCATGATGTGGACTCCGCTCATGTTCACCAACTCCATGAGTACTTTCTCTACCTCGGCCTTCCAGTCCTTCTCTGCCGCGCCCCAGGCCAGTTCCAGCGGCTCCGGCTTTGGCGACGGAGGCGGCTTTGGCGGTGGCGGCGGCTTCTCCGGTGGAGGCTTCGGCGGTGGTGGCGGAGACGCATTCTAGCCAGCCTCTACCTCTCTCACAGAGTGCCCCGTCCTAACCTTTTTTGGTTAGGACGGGGGTTTTGAATTTGCTCCGTGGGCACCTCTGCACCTAAGGTACATGTCCTGCAGGACGGTGCCTTTCCGGTAACTATTCGGCTACTCGGCCAGTCTCCTCACTCCTGATTCCTCCAGTGACTCCTCCAGATAAATCATTGATTCGCCGGAAGCTTAGGCAAACTCCGCACTATCGCAAGGGTTGGATTTCGTGACATAATCCAATTTCAACTGTTACTGAAGTCATTGAGTAGGTTCTTTGCGGGGGCAAACATGGAAGACATTCGTACCAGTAGAAGATTTCCAGTGCACTTGCCGCTCAAATTCTTCGGAGATCATAAGATTCCGCCGGGTAGCACGGCAAACATCAGCGCAGCCGGAGTGTATCTCTACCTCGAGGGCGGTCTGCAAATTGACTCCGCCATCGAATTCGAGATCACAATCCCGGCAGCGTCCATCGGAGCCGAGCAGGATGCCCGGCTTCACTGTCATGGTCGAGTCGTTCGTTGTGACACCAACCAGGAACTCGGGCGCACCGGCGTCGCATGTCTTATCGAGCGTTACGAATTCCTGCGCCCCGGCGAAGTGGAAGAAGTGGAAGGAGAATAGATGCTGAAAATCATTCTCGCTGACAATCAGGCCATCTTTCGCGCGGGCATCGCTAAGGTTCTCGCCGTCGAGGACGATGTCCGCATCGTCGCCCAGGCCCAGACCGTCGAACAGGCCATGATCGCCATTGAAAAGTTTCGCGGCTCCGTCATGATCTACGCCTCCAGCTTTCTGCCGGACACTGCGCGTCTCGTCACCTTAGCCCATGAGTCAGGAATCCAGCTCGTCGTCATCGCCGAGAATAACGATGTGCCCGAACGTTACCTCAGCGCCGGTGTCCTCGGATTGATCTTCCGCTCCGTCGACAGTGCCGAACTTTTGCGCTGCGTGCGCAGGGTTAGCACAGGCGAAGTCTACTCGCAGGATTTGCGCAACGTTCCCCAGCACGCCGACTCTGATGACTTTGTCGGTGCCCGTGTTCGCGACCGCCTTACTCCCAAGGAACTAAAAATCGTAGCTCTTATCGTGCAGGGTTTTAAGAATAAGGAAATTGCCAATCTCCTCGGAACCACCGAGCAGGTCGTCAAGAATTACCTGCGCAACGTGTATGACAAGATCGGCGTCTCTGACCGTCTGGAGCTGGCCCTCTTCACCATCCATCACCGTATTCTGGCCGAAGCTGCCGCTGCCAGTGCGGCCTCCATGCGCGCCAGCCCGCCTCCCACCGGCGCTCCTAACTAGATACTCCCAACTTTTGTAGTCAGTTTTGGTGTCCCATTTCTGCCTTCTTCTGGCAGAAGTGGGGCTTTTGATTTTGCCCTTGCTCCTGTCTTTGATCTCCGTTTCCCCAAAAGAACGCAGCTCGATGATCCTCTCATCGAGCCGCGCTTTTCTTACTCCGACTCCGGCTCTTGCTCTTAAAGGTGTCATTCCGAGCGAAGCGAGGAACCCCTGCACTGTTCAAATAGATTGCGCTGCCCAGAGGCACTTCGGCCACTACCGCCGGACACCCCATTCTCAGTGGTGCGAAGCCCGTTCGCTCGCCTTCAGCAGTTCATTCACAATGGTTACCAGTTCCTCCGGATTCACCGGCTTCTCCAGGTAGAGATCAGCCAGTGGCTCCGCCGATTGATACGCCTCCGCAACGTAGCCTGAGACCACCACCACCGGCATCGTCGAACGAGTCTTGGCTGCCTGCACCACTGCGCGTCCATTCTCGTCTCCCAACCGCCAGTCCGTCACCACCGCGTCATATTCGTTGGTGTTCATCAGTTGAATCGCCTGATGCGCCGAGGTCGCGGACGTCACTTCGTGTCCGGCCTGTTCCAGAATTGCGCACTTCAGCCTTACAACGTGCGGCTCATCATCAATGCAGAGAATTCGCGCCATGACATCCTTATATGAAGTACGCAGCCATTTTCCGCAGGCCGCGCTTGCTTGTCAACCGGCCGTTTGCCTTTGTTCCTGCCCTGGCTCTTGGTGCCCCATTTCTGCCTTCCTTTGGCAGAAGTGGGGCTGTTGCCTTTGCTCTTGCTCTTGCCTACAGCTTTCTCGCAATCGACTTCGCTTGGCTGAACAGCAGCAGGTAATCCGGTCCGCCCGCCTTTGAATCCGTGCCAGACATGTTGAATCCACCGAACGGATGTGCTCCCACCATCGCGCCCGTACACTTGCGATTAATGTACAGATTGCCTACGTGGAACTCCTGCCGCGCCTGCGCAATCCGTTCTTCCGATTTCGTGTACACCGAGCCTGTCAGTCCGAACTCCGTGTCGTTGGCGATTCGCAGTCCCTCGTAGAAGTCTTTGCAGCGAATCACCGCCAGCACCGGCCCGAACACCTCCTGCTGCTCCAGCGTGTCGCCCGGCTTCACCTCTGAGATGATCGTCGGCTCCACAAAGTAGCCATCCAGACCCTCTACCGCGTGTCCGCCCGTGATCAGTCTTCCGCCCTCTTGCAGAGCCTTCGCGATGTATCCCAGAATCGATTTCCGAGCCCCTTCGCTCACCACCGGACCCATGTTCGGATTGTCTTCCGCCACGCCCACCGTCAGCTTCTCGGCCCGGTCTTTCAGGCGCTCCACAAATTTGTCGTACACCCGCTCGTCCACAATCGCCCGCGAGCACGCCGAGCACTTCTGCCCGCTGAATCCGAACGCCGAAGCAATCACTCCGGCCACTGCATCGTCCAGGTCTGAGTCGGAGTCCACCACAATTGAGTCCTTGCCGCCCATCTCCAGCACCGTGCGCTTGATCCATATCTGTCCCGGCTGCGCCTTTGCCGCCAGTTCGTGAATGTGCAGCCCAACTTCCTTCGAGCCCGTGAACGCCACAAACCGCGTCTTCGGATGCGCAACCAGTTCATTGCCAAACGTGCTGCCGCTGCCCGTCACGAAGTTCACCACGCCATCGGGAAGCCCGCACTGTTCCAGCACTTCGAAGAACTTTGCCGCAATCGCCATCGCGTCGCCGCTCGGCTTCAGCACCACCGTGTTGCCGCACACAATCGCCGCCATCGTCATCCCGGCCATAATCGCCGAAGGGAAATTCCACGGTGGAATCACCGCGCCCACGCCCAGCGGAATGTAGCGCAACTCGTCGTGTTCTCCCGGCAGTTGAATCGGCGGAGCGGCCAGATCCAGCCGCAGTGCCTCGCGTGCGTAGAACTCTGCAAAGTCAATCGTCTCGGCCACGTCAGCGTCTGCCTCGGCCCAGTTCTTGCCAACCTCGAACACCAGCCACGCCGCCCACTCGAACTTCCGCTCGCGCAACGTGTGCGCCACCCGGAACAGCAGTTCCGCCCGCTCCTGGATCGGTGTGCGGCTCCATCCTTCATAGGCTTCCAGCGCTGCTTCCACCGCTGCCGGAACGTCCGCGGCTCCAGCCTTCTGGAATGTTCCCACCACCTGCTCGGGATGCGACGGATTGATCGATTGCACCTTCGCTTCCGTCTTCACCCGATGGCCGCCAATCACGTTTTCATATTCGCGCCCCAGTTGCCGGCGAACCTTGTCCAGCGCTTCGCGCATCGCCCGCACGTTTTCCAGCCGCGTAAAGTCCACAAACGGTTCGTTCTTGAACGTGGTCCGCCCTGCGCTCTCCAAGGTTGTCGCTACTACACTGCTTTGTACGGTCGCCATAAGTTCCTCTCAAAATGCAATTTCAAAGCCGCTCGGCGCCCTGCATCGGGCGCCTGCGGAACAGATGATTCTAGCATCTCAATCCGAAGCAAGCTGCCTGCCTCCGCGCGATCACAGGCGCCCCACCTTCGGCGCGCGTCTTTTGCACGGCTAAGATGGGCGAGCCGGGCACACCAATCCCGGAATTGCTCTGCTCTAGTCCCGCGCTTCTATTCCGCTAAGTGAGCGATTCTGCACAGACATGCCATGCGCGAGCGTCCAAGCTCAATCCAGAGAAAGTGATTTTGCACCGACAGTGACCTTCACCAGGGAGTTCTTAGCCGCGTCCCAAAGGCTGCAGCGAACGATCTAGGCGCCCCCCGTCCCCGTACCCATCGCCTGGACCGACGCAATTTGAAAGAGCATCAAATGGAAAACGAACAGCAAGCCGGAACAGAGAACTCGCCAGATCCTAAGATCCTCCTCGTGGACGATAACCAGCAGATTCTCTCGTCGCTAAGCGACGTGCTCGAACACAATCACTTTCAAGTCACCCAGGCTGCAAACGTTAACGCGGCTCTGCACCTCATCGACACGCAGCCATTCGATGTGCTGCTCAGCGACCTGCACATGCCCGGCGCGGCCGACGGATTCACCCTCGTAAGCGCCATGCGACACGTCAACCCAAAGGCAGTCACCCTCGTCTTCACCGGATACCCCGCGCTTGCAGAAGCCATGGATACCATCCTCTTGCAGGCTGACCAGGTACTCGTGAAACCGATGCCCGTCCCTGCACTGATCGCCACCATTCGTGACAATCTAAAGAAAGCGGGCAAGAGAGTGTCAACCAATACCGAGCGCGTAGCTACCATCCTGGAACGTGAAATCCCGGTGACCGTCGCCGACTGGCTCACTCGCGTCGAGGCTGAAACCGAACTCACCTGCCTGCCGCTCCCAACGGAACAGCGCACCGCCTACCTTCCCAAGCTTCTTCAAGAGGTGATCCACCGCCTGCGCGTGCCTCGAAGTCTCGGCTCAAAACAGGTGTCGGAAGCTGCTGTCCAGCACGGCAAAACACGCCATGGGCAGGGCTATACGTTGCCCATGATCATCGAGGAATCCCGCATTCTGCAGGTCAGCATCTTTGACACTCTCCAGAAGAACCTCACCACCGTGGATTTCAGCCTCCTGCTGATGGACGTCATGACCATCGCCGATGAATGTGATTCCCAATTGAAACAGGCCGTCATCAGCTTCACCGCCCAGACCGCGCTATCCGCCACCTAGAACGGTTTTGGAGTTGATGTATCCATCTTGTCCCGAAGGCTGTCATTCCGATTCTCCGGGCTGTCATTCCGTGCCTTAGGAGTGTCATTCCGTGCAGCGAGGAATCCCAGCACCGCCCAAATCTCTCCTGCGGATTCAGAGGCTCTTCAACCACCCATCGGTGTACTCGCCGCCCCAAAACGCAGCAAGGGACGAGGATGCACCCTCGCCCCTTGCTTGCGATCTTTCGACGCTCTCTACAAAACAAAAACTACCTTACGCGATCGACTTCCTTCAACCTTGCTGCCTTGCCGCGCAGTGCGCGCAGGTAGTACAGCTTGGCGCGGCGAACCTTCGCCGAGCGAACCACTTCCAGCTTTTCGATGATCCGGCTGCCCAGCGGGAAGATTCTTTCCACGCCTTGTCCAAAGCTCATCTTGCGAACCGTAAAGCTCGGCTGCTGGCCGTTCGCCTTCTTGATGACAATTCCTTCAAAGATCTGGATGCGCTCTTTTTCGCCTTCCTTGATCTTCACGTGAACCTTGATGGTGTCACCCACCGCGAATGGGGTCAGGTCCGTGCGCTGTGCTTTCGCAAGCAACCGGGTAATGATGGGAGATGACGACATAACGATTTCCTCTTCTCTTCTCGGGTGCCTGGGCAAGCGCCCCGGTCGATCCCGTAATCTTTCTAATTTTTTTCCGCCTCGCGTTTCAACTCGCGGAGCAGTGCCTTGTCTTCCGCGCTGAGCGCCACCTTCTCCAGAAGGTCAGGACGGTTCCTCAGCGTTTTTTCCAGTGCGCGGCGCCGTCTCCAGCGCCGGATCTCTTCGTGGTTCCCGTTCATCAGCACATCCGGAACCGGCATCCCGCGAAATTCCGCGGGCCGCGTGTAATGCGGATAATCCAGCAGGCCGCCGGTTGCAACTGTCGAATCCGGCTCCAGCCTTCCCCGCCCGTCGAACTTTGCCTCTGCCTCCACGCCGCTGAAGCTCTCGGTTTTATTCGAGGCTTCGTTGCCCAGTGCTCCGGGCAGCAAACGCGTAATGCAGTCCAGCATGAGCGCCGCTCCAAGTTCTCCGCCGCTCATCACAAAGTCGCCTACCGACACCTCACGATCCGCCAGGTGTTCGGTCACACGCTCATCCACGCCCTCGTAGCGTCCGCACAGAAACGTCACGCGCTCCAGTCCGGCCAGCTCCTGCGCCATCGCCTGTGAAAACATCTTCCCAGACGCTGACAGCATGACCACTGATTCCCTGGCCTCGCCGCTAACACGCTCCGCTCTTGGCCGCACGCCCAGTGATTCCGCGCATTCAAACAGCGGGTCGGGTTTCAGCAGCATTCCCTCGCCGCCGCCAAATGGACGGTCGTCCACCGTGCGGTGCCTGTCCTGCGTAAACGTCCGCAGGTCGTGGATTCCGATTTCAATGAGCCCGGCGTTGCGCGCTCTCCGCACAATGCCGTAATCCAGGGGACCAGCAAAAAAGTCCGGAAAGATGGTAACGATCTCGAACCGCACTTTCTGGCCTCTGTTTATCGCTTCGCCTTGGGCAGCTTCGGTTCCTTCTTCCCCGCGCTGAGCGGAGCATCCAGTTCCAGCATGCCTTCCGGCAGTTGCATCTCGATCCGTTTTCCCTTTACGTCGAGCTTCTTCGTGAAGCTCTCCACAAAGGGAATCATAAATTCTTTGCCGTCGTCGCTTTTCACGATCAGCAGCGGGGCCGTTCCAGCCCCAAAATTTACATCTGCAACGCTTCCAATCTCTCTCGCCGCCTCAATGCCCTGCTCTGCTACCACCAGGCATCCCAGCAGTTCGCTCACGTAGAACGCGCCTTGTTCCAGTTCGGCCCGTTCCCCGGCAGGAATCTGAATCTCCGATCCCATCAGCTTTTCAGCTTCTTCGATCGAATCCACGCCCTCAAACTTGAAAACCATTCCGCCCTTGTGGGGCCAGAAATCTTCCAGCTTCAGTTCGCGGCGTTCATCCCTTGCTGCGTTCCATGCGTAGAGCCTGCGCCGCTCCTCAAATCGCTCCGGAAAATCCGTGTGCAACTCCGCTGCAACTTCTCCAACGCGGCCTTGCACCTTCGCCACGCGCGCAATCGTAATGAATGCGTCCTGGCCGGAGTCCTCAGTCATACCGCTTCCCTACTCAACTGGTTATTCAACAATGTCGAGCGAGCAGCGCTGACCGTTCTTTTCCGCCGCGGCGGAGAGAACCGTGCGCAACGCGCGAGCGGTACGTCCCGAGCGGCCAATCACGCGGCCCAGGTCGTCTTCTGCAACTTCCAGTTCCAGCTTTACGTATTCGCTGTCGCCGGAAGAAATCACATCGACTTCCTCGGGAGAATCCACGAGACACATGGCAAGCTCTTTTGCGAGTGCGGGCAGATTGGCAGGCATCGGCGGGCTCCTTTTGCTTACGCTACCGGCTCAGCCGGAGCGTCCGGTGTTGCCGGCGCAACGGGCTCAGCCTTGGTCACCGGAGCAACCGTCGCCGGAGTCAGCGGCGCGCCTGTTGCGGCTGGTGCAGCCGCGGCGTTCTTGTAAAGGCGCGCCAGCGTGGGCGAAAACTGTGCCCCCTTGGCCAGCCAGTACTCGATGCGATCGTTCTTCAGGTCCACCGTTGCAGGGTTGGTGCGCGGATTGTAGAGTCCCACAACTTCAATCGAGCGACCGTCGCGCGCGCGATCCTTCTCGATGACAACAATGCGATAAACAGGCTGCTTGCGCGCACCACGGCGCGAAAGACGAATCATTAACACAGGCTTGTTTCCTCTCTTCGTTAAACTCCAGCGCTCGACATCCCCGGCGAGCTTTTCGCTCCGTCGGGGACCGGAAATCGCAACCGGCTACGCCAGCCTTGATTCGAACGCTGAGACGCCCGCTGCGCCTTGGCGCCAGGCGGATGGAATCCGCCACGGGCGATACCACAAAGGAATCGCCAGACACTCGTCCGGCAAACACTTGCAGCAACAACTATTATCCCGGAACTGCGCCCCACTGGCAAGCCGCACCCAGATTAAGGCCCCAGGTAGTTGTCCTGGCCCGTGCCCTTGCCTTTGCTACTGGTGCCCCATTTCTGCCTTCCTTTGGCAGAAGCGGGTCTGTTGCCCTTGCCCTTGCCCTTGAATTGTCACCCCAAACAAGCGGGAGGAATCCCAGCACCACTCAAATCTCCCGTGGCGCCGCAGAGGCACTTCGGCCAGAAGTTCGCCATGAATGAAAGTGCGCAAAAGCAGCAACCCGTCGAGCCGAGCCTTTAATGTTTGTGGTGTTCGTGCCTCAGATAAGGCGACGGATGCTTGTGTGGCACTCCGCCATGCAAATGCCGGTGCGAGTGAATCAGGTTTGCCGCTTCCAGCAGTTCGGTGTTTGCCAGCACCTCCGCCGGAGTCGCGTCCGCCACTACCGCGCCGTGTTCCAGCACCACCGCCCGCCCGGAGATCTCTCCCAGTATCTCCAACTGGTGCGTCGCCGTGATGATTGTCTTTTGCCCGTTGTTCCACGATTCCAGCAGTTCGATCACCTGGCTCTGGCTCCGCGGGTCCAGCGCCGCCGTTGGCTCGTCCAGTAGCAGCACGTCCGGATCCAGCACAATCACCGAGGCAATCGCCACCCGTTTTTTCTCGCCGCCGGAGAGCCGGTAAGGCGCTCGATCCTTCAGGTGCTCCGCCCCGATCCACTCCAGCGTTGCATGGACCCGTTCCAGTATCTCTTCCCTCGGCCACCCCAGTTGCAGCGGCCCAAATGCCACTTCGTCAAATACCGTCGGATTGAATAGCTGAATATCAGGATTCTGAAATACCATTCCCACCCGCCGCCGGAAGCTCATCGCAAATCCGTCGTCTTCCATCGCCTCTTCGGTCAGCGCCTCACCCCGGAAGCGCAGAGCACCCGCGCAGGCAAAGTGTAGTCCATCCATCAGTCGCAACAGCGTGCTTTTGCCGCTGCCGTTGGCCCCTAGCAGCGTAATCCGTTCCCCGGCCCTCACCCGCAGCGTTAGCCCTTGCAGGGCCGCAACGCGCTCATATTCATAGCGCACCGCGTCGGCCTCAAACTCCAGCACCGCCGGCTTCACTGCTTCGGATGTCAAACTCTCCGGCACTCCGCTCTCCTTCATTGATCTCCCCGCCGCTGCGGGCGCCCCAGGTTCGCGCCCCTCAGTTGGGCGATAACCGGGGATTCGCAAATTACCGTCCCGCCATCGTAGCCGCCACCACCGCCGCCGCAAAGCCGCTCATCGCAACGTAGTCCCATCCGCGCAGCCGGAAGTCCGTAAGCAGCCGCACTTCGCCCCGGAAACCCCGCGCCTGCATTGCCAGGAAAACCTCGTTCCCCATCTCCAGAGTCTTGCTCATCAGCACGCCGCCCGTATTCACCATCAGCCGCCGCTGTTCGTGGCCGTTCAACCGTCCTACCATCCGGCTTTGCCTTGACTCGAACATCGCGTTTGCCGTCTCCGTCAGCAGCACCACGTAGCGATGCGTCATCGCCAGCATGGCAATCACCTCCACCGGAACCATCAGCGTTCGCAGGGCCTTCAGCAGATGCATCCACGGTGTCGTCAACACCAGCAGTGTGCTCAGTGTCACTGCGGCTTCCACCCGCGCCACCAGCAGCATCGCACTTCTCATCCCCTGGGCCGTAATCGCCAGCCCGCCCAGCGTGTACACCGTCTCTCCCGGAGTCAAAAACAGTGCCGGAGCCGCAATCATCGCAGTGAATGCAAATGCCACCAGCCACACCCGTTTTGCCAGCGACCACAAACTCAGCCGCGACCCCAGCGCCAGCACCACTCCCAGCCCAAACAGCGCAGCCATCACTGGCAATTTCCGTGCCAGCGCCGCTGTCACCACCAGCGCCAGCAATCCCACCAGCTTCACCCGAGGGTCCAGCGCCTGCAACAACCCTTTTGCGTGGGCTGAATTCTCTGACACCAGCGTCCGCCCCAGCGCCCCGGAGAATCCCCTCACCGTCTTAGAGATCACGTTCGCGCTCATAACTCACTCACCGTCTGCCCGGCCTGCCCAGCGCCCCACCGCCCACGCCACCGCCAGAATCAATCCCACGCCGAACATCGCCGACAGCAGATATCCAAATGCCGCGCTCTTCACAAAGTGCGGAGCATAATCCGGCAGTGGTGCCGTCCACAAATTCGCCAGCCGAGCCAGCCCGCTCGGAGCCGCCGCCGGAGCCACCGCATTTCCGCTCGCCGCCGCCATCTGTGCCCGCCCCGCGGCGTTTGCAAAATCCTTCGGAGCCCACTCGCCCCACGCCGCGCCGCTCGCCACAATCCCCAACGGAGTCAGAAGCAGCACCAGTGCCAGCGCTCCCCACAGAGTTCGTATCCCTTGCTGCGCCGCCGGAACTCCGGTAATCCCTACCAGTGCTGGTTCGTTGCGCCGCAAATAGCTGAATAGCCCTGCGCTCATCACCGCCTCAGCCGCCCCTGCAATCGTCAGGTGCCCTAACATCATCGCCGGGATTGCAACTCTCAGCGAGTACGGCGCATATAGAGGAGCGCCTGTCGCATCGTGGAAAAGCATCGGCTGTATTCCGAATTCAATCGCCGCCAGGAGTGCGGAAAAGTTGATCGCCCCATAGCCCGCCAGTGCCGCCGCCACCACTCGCCGCCGCGACTCCGCCGCCGCACCCAGGCTCACCAGCCGGTAGATGCCCCACGCCGCAAACGAGCCTGCAATCGCCATGTTGAAGCAGTTGGCACCCAGCGTCGTGATCCCGCCATCGCCAAAAAACAGCGCCTGAATCGTCAGCGCCAATGAGATTGCCAGCAGCGAGGCCCACGGCCCCAGCACAATTGCGGCAATCCCCACTCCCACCGCGTGTCCCGTCGTTCCCCCCGGCAGCGGCAGGTTGAACATCATCGTGACGAAGGAGAATGCGGCAAACAGGGAAAGCAGTGGCAGCGTTCGTCCAAACAGTTTTCGCCGAGTCCGCCGCAACGCCGCCCACCAGCACGGAGCGCTCGCCGCATACATCACGGCGCACGTCGAAGGGCTCAGATATCCGTCTGGAATATGCAAGCGGTCAGCTCCTCTGCCTAGTGTACTGGATAGGGCAAGTCAGACTGCGAAGCGTCCTTGGTGAAGCCGCCACATCACAAAAAACGCCTCGGGCTGGTGCCCCAGATCCGCCGCAGTTGGCGAATGTGGGAGATCGCCAACGCAAGAAAACGCTCCCGATTCTTTCCGGGAGCGTTTCTGCTCTTGCCCATGTTCTTACCCTTGAGGCTTCGACCCTCGACTTACGCCGCGTCTTCCTCGCCCGGATCAGGAATTGTGGAAGGCGGGTCGCTTGTTGGGAACGAATCCGCCAGCGTTTTGTCGTGTGCCTGTTCCCGTCGTCTGTGCTCTTCGCCTGCTGCGTCGCCTTCCACCTTTGGGCGCTCTTCCGGATCGCGGCGGGAGCCTACCTCCTCGCGCTCATTGGGTGTGATCTGAGGACTGCCAGGTTTCTTCTGTTCTCTCTCGTCTGTCATAAACTCCTCTTCTGCAACGCGACGCATCGCATGCCATACGATTGCGCTATTCACTTTGCATTCGTGTCTAAGGAGTTGGATGCCAATCGGGGAGAGGTGAGCCGTGTGGACGGCTAAAACTGAAGAGACTCTGATCCGTTGCAGGAACCGGCTCTGCCTGCCAGTACTGAGGCAACCTTGAGGATGATGTCATTCGGATGAATGGGCTTCTGTAGCAATTCAAAGTGGAAGCCCTTTTGTTCCGCGTTCTGCAGCAGATCCAGGGTTCCCGCCTGCCCCGAAAACAGCAGCACGCAGGTTTCCGGCAGCGAGTTGTGTATCTCCATGGCCATCGACACGCCATCCAGCTCTGGCATCACCACGTCGCTCAGTACCAGGTTCGGAGTCAGCTTGCGTGCCGCATCCAACCCAAGCTGTCCGTTGTAGGCTGTAAATGTCTCGTACCCCACGCGGCGGAAAATGACCGAAAGCGTATCCGCAATCGTCCGTTCATCGTCCACAATCAAAATTCGCTTGGGAATCATGGAGTCATTCTATCCACATTGTCCCGCCTTAGCCCGGTAATTTTTTCGCGAAATAGGCCAGCGTCCGGCGGCACTGCTGCTTACGTTACCGGGCATAGCTCTTTCGTGCCACCCTGCGTTTGTCCACTCCCACCAATCAGGATTCAGTACTAGCCCTTCTGCGCGCCGTCACAACCAAGCCGAAGTTGGCGCCGCTGTCCAATGAACTCCCCTTTACCTCGGAAACCCTCTGCATCCTGCCCAAGCATCTAAAGCGACAACGCCGAGCTCGCAAGGGCGATGTTCACATCCATAGCGGGATTCAGCAAGAAGGGCGACATGAGATACAGAATTGCAATCTGGGCCTGCGCGGGCTTTTTCATTGCGGCCTTCTGGGCGCTGTACGCCTTCGCCATGCCCCCAGGAACCATCTCCCCAGTCTCGCCTGCCGTGTGGGCTCTCGTCCGTTTCAGTTGCCCAATCGTCTTTGCCAGCCTCTATCTCCACTTCGGCATTCAGTTCTATTGGGTTGTTCTTGCCAATGCTGCTACTTATGCATTGTTAGGTCTACTCCTTGAAACCCTGCGGCAACAGCCAGGTCACGCAAACTGACTCAAAACATGCATGTGTCGGGTCGGGTCGTGTCGTTGACTCTGCCTTTGCTCTTAACCTGGACTTCTGAAGTCTTGCAATATCTCCCGTTCCCTCCTGCTCACTACCCCCACTTCCCGCCCTCGTGTTAGCCTCCAGCCAGCGCCTGCGGTCGGAGGGCCGTCTGTTGGCCCATACCCGTCGCCGCTCATACCATCCCACCACCGCCGGAGCCTATGACCCTCACTCTTCTCGACTGGCTGGCCATCGTCGGATACCTCGCCATCACCATCCTGCTCGGCTTCTGGTTCCGCAAGCGCTCCGCAAAAAGCGTGGACGACTACTTCGTCTCCGGACGCAACGTCAACTGGTGGCTCGCCGGAACCTCCATGGTCGCCACAACCTTTGCCGCCGATACGCCCCTCGTCGTCACCGGACTCGTCTATGCCCAAGGCATCAGCGGAAACTGGCTCTGGTGGGGATCGCTCCTCTCCGGCATGATGACCGTCTTTCTCTTCGCCCGCCTCTGGCGGCGCAGCGGCCTCCTTACGGACGTGCAGTTTGCCGAGATCCGATACAGCGGTAAGCCAGCGGCATTTCTGCGCGGCTTCCGCGCCGTCTACCTCGGCCTGCTCATGAACTGTGTCATCCTCGGATGGGTCACCAAGGCCATGACCAGCATCGTCGCAGTCACCCTTGGCGGAACCCCCTTGCTGCTCACCGTTGGCCGCTGGGTCTCACCCCTTGGAGGACCGTGGGCCGGTCCCGATGGCCCCGCGCTCGCCATCTGCGTATTCTTCCTCATCCCATTCACCGGACTCTACGTCTCACTCGGCGGTCTCTGGGGAGTTCTCTGGACCGATCTCTTTCAGTTCGTCCTCAAGATGTCCATCGTCATCGCCATCGCCTTCTACGCCGTCCGCGCCGTCGGAGGCATGTCTTCCCTCATCTCCCGTCTGTCGGCCATGCAGAGCGCCGCGAATCCCTCAAACACCGGCAACCCGCTCGCATTCTTCCCCAGCCTTTCCAGCGGCCTCACCACGGAAATGCTGTGGACCGTCCCCGTCGTCACCTTCCTCGTCAACATTGGAATGCAGTGGTGGGCCGTCTGGTACCCCGGAGCCGAGCCCGGAGGCGGAGGCTACATCGCCCAGCGCATCTTCAGTGCCCGCGATGAGCGTCAGGGACTTCTCAGCGTCCTCTGGTTCAATGTTGCCCACTACGCCATGCGCCCCTGGCCGTGGATTCTCACTGCCCTCTGCGTCATCGTCCTCTACCCCGGCCTTGCCCATCCTGAGACCGGCTACATGCTGGTGATGAACAACTACCTGCCCCACTCCATGCGCGGCCTCGCCATCGCCGGATTCCTGGCGGCCTTCATGTCCACTGTTGCTACCCAGCTCAACTGGGGAGCCTCCTACCTTGTCTCTGATTTTTACCGCCGCTTCCTGCGCCCGGAGGCAAGCAACGCGCACTACGTCATGGTCTCCCGACTTGCCACCGTTCTGCTCGTCATCGCTTCCGCCTGGGTCTCCGTGCATCTGGACTCCATCGCCAGCGGCTGGCAGGTCGTCATGGAGGTCGGCGCCGGAACCGGAGCCGTCTATCTCCTGCGCTGGTATTGGTGGCGCATCAATGCATGGTCTGAGATTTCAGCCATGGCCTGCTCCCTCGCCGTGACCGTCACCATCAACTGGCTCCATCCCTTCCACGGCAACTCGCCCGTCCTCTTCGCCAAAACCGCAATGAGCACCACGGCCATCACCACCCTCGTCTGGCTCGCCGTCACCTTGCTCACTCCCGCCGAGCCCACTGCAACCCTCGAATCCTTCTACCGACTTGTCCGTCCCGATGTCCGTGGCTGGCGTCCCATCGCCTCGTCCTTGGAATACTCAGGTCAGGCCAACATCCCTCCCACCCACGACCTCGGCCGCAACCTCACCGCCTGGATTCTCGGCTGCGCCATGGTCTACCTCTGCCTCTTCGGCACCGGCAAACTGTTACTTCACCAGCCCGTGCTCGGATCGACTCTCCTCGCGCTCTCCGCCGCCAGCGCCTTCGCCCTCTACCGCAACTTCGTCGCAAGCTTTGCCAACGAGCCGGACGCAACTCGGCATCACGATGTGTCTGCAGTAAGATTGGCGGAGTAGTTGTAGCCGTTGTGCTGGGCCTGTTCTTCTTTGCGATGACCAGAGGCTTTTGCAGCTAGGCATCGCGGATTTTGCAGTGCATCTTACGCTGGAGCTTCATCTGTAAATGAGTCCTCAAGCCACACCGGGCAAGGTCCTCATCCGCCCTTTCCGTCCTGGCGACGAAACCGCCTTCCGCCTTCTTAACGAAGCCTGGATCACGCGCTTCTTCGTGCTTGAAGAAAAGGACCGCCTCACCCTCGGCGATCCACAGAAATACATCCTCCAGCCCGGCGGCCAGATTCTCTTCGCGCAACTCGCAGATGTAACTATCGGCTGCTGCGCCCTGATTCGCCTTGATACGGACTCTTTCGAAATAGCCAAGATGGCTGTCGCAGAATCCGCCCAGGGCCGGGGCATCGGCAAGCTTCTCCTGCAAGGCACCATCGACCTTGCGCGCACCCTCGGAGGCCGCCGCCTCTACCTGGAGACCAATTCCAAGCTCACGCCAGCCCTACGTCTCTACGCTCACTTTGGCTTCCGCGCCATTCCGGCAAACACTCTCCCACCGTCGCCCTACGCACGCGCCGACGTTCACATGGAGCTGCTGCTCAGTTAGACGCCCTTACCCCTTCGCCTTCCGCTTCGGCCCTTCCGCTCCTTCCGGCTCAAACACCGAGCGATGTTTCGGATCGGCCGCCATCGTCTTGCACACATTCATAAACGCCGCTCCCGCGTGGGAGAGCGTTGCGCCCTTCCTCGTCACCAGCCGCAGCGTCCGTTCCAGCCGCAACTCATCTACGGAAACCGCTACCAGTTCGCCGCGTTGCAGTTCGTCTTCCACGCACATCCTCGGCATCAGCGCCACTCCGTTGCCCATCCGCACAAATTCCTTGATGCTTGACAGCGTCGGCAGCTCCACGTCCATGTGCAGCATCGTCCGAGTCTTCTTGAATGCGTCAATCACCTTGATCCGCAGCGGCGAGGTCACGTTATGCGCCACAAAGCTCTCTGCTCCCAGGTCGTGGATGCTTACCTTCTCTGCCGCCGCCAAAGAGTGTCCCGGGTACACCACGAACACCAGTTCATCGCGGTAGAAAACCGTCGAACTCAACTGATCGTCTTCCGGCTTGAATGACAGCACCCCGAACTCCACCTGGTGCGTCAGTATCTGCCTCGACACCTCGCCCGATAGCGACCTCTGCACCTGAATCTTGATCGACGGATGCATCCGGTGATACAGGTGCAGAGCCGGGAGCAGGCACAATGACGTAAACTCGTTCGCCGCCACCATCAGCTTGCCTTCGTGCAGGCTGCGCAGTTCCGTAATTGCCTCGCGCGCCCGTTCGCGCAAGTTCAGCAGCTCCTCAGCGTACTCCAGCAACACGCGGCCCGCCGCGGTCATCGTGCCATCGCGTGATGACCGTTCAAACACCTTCTCGCCCAACTGATCTTCCAGTTTCCCGATCGTCTGGCTCACCGCCGACTGTGTTCGGTGCAGCCGCAGAGCCGCCCGCGAGAAGCTGTGCTCCTGCGCCACGGCAACAAATGCTTCAAGCTGATACAGGTCCATGATTAGCCATCCCGGATCGCAGATTAGAACCGCTTATTAAATCACATCTCCTAATACATGAGAAAAGAAAAGTAGTTTGACTAATGCCATCCCGCCCTCCACAGTTACTAGATGGAAACGGACGTAGTATCCCCAGCCGAACAAGTCCTGATCTTCGACACAACCCTCCGCGATGGCGAACAGTCACCCGGATGCAGCATGCACACCGAAGAAAAGCTGGTCATCGCCCATCAGCTTGAGCGCCTCGGTGTGGACATCATCGAAGGAGGTTTTCCTGTCGCCTCCCAGGGTGATTTTGAAGCCGTGCAGCGCATCTCTGCCGAGGTTCGTGGCCCCCGCATCGCTGCCCTCGCCCGTTGCGTTCGCAATGACATTGATGTTGCCGCCCAGGCCTTGAAAGGAGCGGCCCGTCCGCGCATCCACACCTTCCTCGCCACCAGTGACATTCATCTCGCCTTCAAGCTCAAGATGTCACGCCAGGATGCTCTGCGCACCGCCCGCGAGTGCGTTGCCTATGCCCGCACTCTTTGTGATGACATCGAATTCTCACCCGAGGACGCCACCCGCTCCGACCCTGATTTCCTCTGCGAAGTTCTCCAGGCTGCTGTCGATTCGGGTGCCACCACGCTCAACATTCCCGATACCGTCGGCTACACGATGCCCGTCGAGTACGGTCGCCTCATCCGCAGGATTCGCGAAACCGTGCGCGGCGAGTTTGTCATCTCCGCCCACTGCCACAACGATCTCGGCATGGCCGTCGCCAACTCTCTGGCCGCCGTTGCCGCCGGAGCGCGCCAACTCGAATGTACGATCAACGGCATCGGCGAGCGCGCCGGAAATGCTGCCGTTGAAGAGATCGTCATGGCCCTCCATGTTCGTGGTGATGTCTTCCCCTATACCTGTGCTGTGGACCGCACTCAGCTTTACGCCGCCAGCCAGACGCTCTCCCATACTCTCGGCTTCAACGTGCAGCCCAACAAGGCGATTGTCGGGCGCAACGCCTTCGCCCATGAGGCCGGAATCCATCAGCACGGTGTCCTCAGCAATCCCCTCTGCTATGAAATCATGACTCCAGAGTCGGTCGGCATGCCCGTCGATCGTCTCGTTCTCGGCAAGCACTCCGGACGCCACGCTCTCATGCATCGCTTCATCGAACTCGGTCTGAATGTGGCCGGAGATGAGCTGGATGCGCTCTATTCGCGATTTACCCACTTGGCTGACCGTAAGAAAAAGGTTTACGATCAGGATCTAATCTCTATGGTCGTCACCTATCGTGGACCCATGGGAAAATCGCCGAATCGGGTGGCTGCGCAACAACAATGAAGCTGAACATAGCTGTACTTCCCGGAGATGGGGTTGGGCCGGAGGTCACGCGCGAAGCTGTTCGCGTCCTTCGTGCGGTATCCGACTTCTGTGGGTACGATTTTCGTTTTGAAGAGTCTCCCATCGGCGGCGGAGCCTCCATCGAGTTCGGCTCACCTTTTCCGCCGCATACCCGCGAGCGTTGTCTTGCCTCCAGTGCCGTACTCCTCGGAGCCGTCGGCGGCCCGCAGTTTGACTCGCTGACCGATGACCGCCGTCCCGAGGCGGGCTTGCTCGCTCTGCGCCACGCCTGCGGATGCTTCGCCAACCTGCGCCCCGCCATCGCCTTTGAGTCCATCGCCTCCTGCTCGCCGCTTCGTCCTGAGCGCATTTTGGGCGCAAACATCCTCATTGTCCGTGAACTTCTCGGCGGCCTCTACTTCGGAGAGCCCCGCGCCATCGACCTCGCCGGCAAGAGCGCCTTCAACACCATGCGCTACTCCGAACACGAGATTGAGCGCGTCGCCCGCGTCGCCTTCGCCTTGGCTCACCGCCGCAAACAGAAGCTCGTCTCCGTTGACAAGGCCAACGTACTGGAAACCTCGCGCTACTGGCGTCAGGTCGTCAATCGCGTCGCACTTGAGTTCCCCGAGGTCTCGCTCGAACACGCACTGGTTGATTCCTTCGCCATGAACGTCATCACATGGCCCACCCGCTATGACGTGGTGCTCACCGAGAATCTCTTCGGAGACATTCTCTCGGACGAGACCGCCGTCATTGCCGGATCGCTCGGCATGTTGCCCTCGGCCAGCGTCGGCGGCAAGATCGATCTCTACGAGCCCATCCACGGCTCCGCCCCTGACATTGCGGGCAAAGGAATTGCCAACCCCATCGGTGCCATCGGCTCCGCAGCCATGTTGCTGCGCCACACCGCCAAGCTCCACGCCGAAGCCGATAGCGTCGAGGTCGCCATTGAAGCCGTGCTCAAGACCGGCCTCCGCACCGCTGATCTGCTTCCCGCCGCCGAGCGCGCCAAGGCTTGCAGCACGGAAGAAATGGGTAAGCGCATCGCCGAAGCTACCGTCGAAGCGTTGAATTCGCGCATGTCATATTTTGCAGTCTGAGGTTTTCAAGTTGACCACGTCCTCTGTTTCCGCCGCACCCCGCAGCCTCTTCGCTAAGCTGTGGGACTCGCATGTCGTCTGGCATCAGGAGCCGCAGCCCGCGCTCATCTACATCGATCTTCATCTGGTGCATGAGGTCACCTCGCCGCAGGCATTCGAGGGTCTTCGCCTCGCCGGACGCAAAGTCCGCCGTCTCGATCTCACCTTCGGCACCGTCGATCACAACGTGCCCACCCTGAAGGCTGAGCGCTTCAACATTCTCGATCCCATCGCCGCCCAGCAGATCAACACTCTTCGCCACAACTGTGTCGAGTTCGGCCTCCATCTTGCCGACGTTGGCTCCGCTGAGCAGGGAATTGTTCACGTCATTGGCCCTGAGCTTGGCCTCACTCTTCCCGGCAAAACCATCGTCTGTGGAGACAGCCACACCAGCACCCATGGAGCCTTCGGCGCTCTCGCCATCGGTGTCGGCACCAGCGAGGTTGAGCACGTCCTCGCCACCCAGACCCTTCCGCAGAAGCGTCCCCAGTCCATGCTCGTCCGCATCTCGGGCAATCTCCCTGAGGGCGTCACCGCCAAGGATCTCGCGCTCGGCATCATCAACCAGATCGGCACCGACGGCGGCACCGGCTTCGCCATCGAGTACGCCGGACCCGCCATCAGCGCGCTCTCCATGGAAGGCCGCATGACTCTCTGCAACATGAGTATCGAGAGCGGAGCCCGCGCCGGAATGGTCGCACCTGATCAAACCACCTTCGACTACATCAAGGGCCGCGCCTACGCGCCCAAGGGCGAACACTGGAACAAAGCCGTCGCCTACTGGCGCACGCTTCCCAGCGATCCCGGCGCGCACTTTGACCGCATCGTAGACTTTGACGCTGCCGCTCTTCAGCCCTGGGTCACCTGGGGAACGTCACCCGGAATGTCCGCTCCCGTCACCGGCTCCGCTCCGCGTCCTGAAGATGGCCGTGACGAAATCGAAAAGCTCGCCATCACCCGCGCCCTCGAGTACATGGGCATCGCTCCCGGCTCACCGCTCACTTCGCTCGCTGTGGATCGCGTCTTCGTCGGCTCCTGCACCAACGGACGCCTCGAAGATCTCCGCGCCGCCGCCCAGGTCATCAAGGGACACAAGGTCAGCCCCCACGTTCGGATGCTCGTCGTTCCCGGCTCTGAGGCCGTCAAGAAACTCGCCGAGAGCGAGGGCCTCGACCGCATCTTCCTCGAAGCCGGAGCCGAATGGCGCGAGCCCGGATGCTCGATGTGTCTCGGCATGAACCCCGATATCATCGCGCCCGGCGAGCGCTGTGCCTCCACCAGCAATCGCAACTTTGAAGGCCGCCAGGGACGCGGTGGCCGCACTCATCTCGTCAGCCCCGCCATGGCCGCCGCCGCCGCCGTCGCCGGACACTTCACCGATGTCCGCCACTGGGATTACAAGGAGTAGTTTCGATGCAGCCAATGCGCACTCATCGCGGACAGGTCATTCCACTCGACCTCGCCAACATTGATACCGATCAGATCATCCCCAAGCAGTTCCTCAAGCGCATCGAGCGCACCGGCTACGGCCCGTTTCTCTTCAATGACTGGCGCTATGACCAGTCTGGCGCGCCCAAGCCCGATTTCATCCTCAACCGCGAGCCTTACGCTCACGGCAGCATCCTCCTTGCCGGAAAGAACTTCGGCTGCGGCTCCTCCCGTGAGCACGCTGCCTGGGCGCTCCTGGACTTCGGAATCAGCATTGTCATCGCCCCCGCCTTTGCCGATATCTTCCACACCAACGCCGCCGTCAACGGCCTTCTCACTATCATCCTGCCTGAGCCAGCCATGGCTGAACTCTTTGCCCGCGCCGCCGCCTCGCCCGCCTACGAGCTGACCGTCAACGTTGAGACTCTCACCGTTTCTGACGATAGCGGCTGGAGCTCTCCGTTCCCCCTCGACTCCTTCCGCCAGCACTGCCTGCTCAACGGACTCGACCAGATCGGCATCACCCTCCAGCACGAGCAGTCCATCACCGATTACGAAGCCCGCCCCCCGGCCTACTAGCGTAAGCCGGGTTCCCTGTCTGTCTTTGCTTTTGATGTGTCGTCGTTTGTCTTTGTCCTTGATGTGTCATCCTGAGCGCTAGCGAAGGACCCCCGCGCCGCTTCACTCTTCCGTGCGGCCCCTGAGGCACCTCAACCAGTGCGCTTCACATTCGCGCTGGACAAGGTGAAATGGCCGCTCTATGTTGTTTGGAGTGCCCGACAACATTCGTCCGAAAGGCCTTCATGGCGCACATGCGTCTTTCCGTCGCCGCCGTAGCCATCGTCTTTCTCACTTCGCTCACGTTCGCCCAGGGACAGGCGACCTCCCCAGAGCAGCCCAAGCAGGCTTCGCGCTTCATCACCAGCGAGAAAGAACGCATCGCAATTCTGAATAAAGCGCAGAAATCTTATTCCAGTCTGAGTGCCCAAGGACTGAACGGATTTCGCTGCCGCGTGCAGCCGGATTTCGACGCAATGTTCAAGACGATTAAGACGGACGAGGTCGGCGAAACTCAAGTCCTGCCGATCATGAAGAAGATTCGATTCCAAGTGGTATCTGGCCCTGATGGCGGTACCTCAGTGTCTCATCAAAACGACGAGGCTCCGCCGAATCAAGCTGTCGGCGCTCGCGTTACCCAGGCAACGGGCGGTACTGATCAAATGATCGATGGCTTTCTGCGTATGTGGACGGGCATGGCGATTTTGTCGCCATTTGCAGGCGCCGACACAAACGAAGAAATAGAAGACCTCGGCACGCGGTACCGGTTGACGCATAAAGACGCATCAACCGACGTAACCCTGTTAATCAGGTACGACTTCACGATTGAACTAATGGACGTTGTACTCTCTGGTCAACACGTGATTCTGCGTCCGGTGTGGGATGCGACCCCAAAGGGTTGGAGACTCAGAAGTTATGAGGGAACCTATGACGCCGATACAGCCAAGGCGACCTCCCTTACTGTGAAGTTCACCTATCAGGATGTCGAGGGCTTCCAGATGTTGAGCTTCGTTGATGTGACCATGTCCCTGCCGTCAGGCACAGTGGATGGCACCCTCCATGTCCCATTTGTCTTGAGTGATTACCAGATCACAAAGCACTGATATCGCAGCTAACGGTCCGCAATCTCCGCAGGCAGAACTCCTCGATGCGGTGATAGGACTGTTCATTTCCCGTAAGTTTCGTCCAATTTTAGACACATCATCCTCTCCCCCATCACTCCTTCTTGCGAAAACCTGTATTAATTTACGGTTTTGATTGATCTCTGCCCGGCAACTCTCTAAATTAACCACTGTTGCCTTCAACTTTTCAGGCAGGGCAGGCCGCGGGGATTCCAATCCGCACGCCGCCGGTAAAAGGGATCGAATCCATGAACGAAGCAGTTGAACTCTCGGCCTCGGCCGCCGCACCGGCTTCCACCCACGCCCTTGCCCAGCAGGCGCTCGCGGCTGCCCGCCTCGCCACCTGTGCGCTCCAGGGGAAGCAGGATGCCGACGGCTACTGGTGTGGCGATCTCACCGCCGACTCAACCCTCCAGTCCGATTACATCCTCCTCCAGATGTGGCTCCACCCCGCAGCTTCCGACGGCTCCTGGAATCCGCCTACCATGCCCAAGGTCCGCAAAGCCGCACAGGCCATTCTTGACGCCCAGCGCCCCGATGGCGGCTGGAACATCTACGAGCCCGGCCCCTCCGAGATCAACGCCACCGTCCGCGCCTACGCCATGCTCAAGATGACCGGCATGGACATCAACGAGCCGCGCATGAAGCGCGCCCGCGACCTAATCCTCCGCATGGGCGGCGTCCAGGCCTGCAACAGTTACACCAAGCTCAACTACAGCCTCTTCGACCTTTTTCCGCGCAAATACGTCCCCACCATCCCCCCGGAAATACTCATCATCCCCGGCAATGTTCTCTATGAGATGTCCTCGTGGACGCGCACCATCATCGTTCCCCTCTCGCTCGTGCAGGCCGTTGGAGGCACCAAGCTCACTCCCGGACTCCTACGCATCGATGAACTGATCCATCCGCACCGCAAGCTGGCCCTTGCCCGCAAGGACCGCATCGCCAATCTCTTCATCCAGGCCGATAAGCTCTTCAAGCGCTGGGAGCGCAAGGGCGTGCAGGCCATTCGTGACCGCGCCATCCGCGCCGCCGAACACTGGATGCTCGACCGTCTCCAGTACACCGACGGTCTCGGAGCCATCTATCCCGCCATGATGTACGCCATCATGGCCATGGACGCCCTCGGCTACGAGAGCGACCACCCCGACCTCGAACTTGCTCTCAAACAGTTTGACGATCTCATCCTCGAGGGCGACCGCAGCCTCATCTTCCAGCCCTGCAAGTCTCCCGTCTGGGACACCGCCATCGCCGCCTTCGCTCTCGGTGTCCATGGCGAAGCCGACCCAAGGGCCATGCAGCGCTGCGCCGACTGGCTACTCACCAAGGAGATTCGCCGCAAGGGCGACTGGGCCGCCAAGCGTCCCGACCTCAAGCCGAGCGGCTGGGCCTTTGAATTTGCCAACGAGTTCTATCCCGATATCGATGACACCGCCATGGTGCTGCTCGCCCTGCTCCACGCCAAGGCCTCTGACCCTGAGCGGCAGCAGCGAGCCGAAGAGCGCGCCATAAACTGGCTCCTTGGCATGCAAAGCAGTGACGGTGGCTGGGCCGCCTTTGACGTGGACAACAACTGGCAGTTCCTCAACAAAGTCCCTTTTGCCGACCACAACGCCATGCTCGACCCCACCTGTGCCGACATCACCGGCCGCGTCTTGGAGTCGCTTTGCCTCCGTGGCTATGACCACACCCATCCCGCCATCGACCGCGCCATCCACTACCTGCTCCGCCAGCAGGAACAGAACGGTAGCTGGATGGGCCGTTGGGGAGTTAACTACGTTTACGGAACGTTCCTCGCCATCCGCGGTCTCGATGCTACCGGAGCGCCGGAAGCCAACGGAGCCATCACCCGCGCCGCCGACTGGCTCCGCTCGGTGCAGAATCCCGATGGCGGCTGGGGTGAAAGCTGCATGAGTTATGAAACTCTCCAGTTCGAGCGTGCCGCAAGCACCCCCTCGCAAACCGCTTGGGCCCTGCTCGGACTCATCGCCTCTGGCGACGCCGATTCCCAGTCCGTCCGCGACGGCATCCACTGGCTCCAGCGCCACCAGCGCCCCGACGGCACCTGGGACGAAAAAGGAACAACCGGAACCGGCTTCCCCAACGTCTTCTACATCAGCTACCACCTCTATCGCGACTATTTCCCCCTGCTCGCCCTCACCACCTATGCCCGGGCGAGCAAAACGGAAGAGTAAATTCGTTTTGTCTCGGGCTCCCCATTTCTGCCAAATGCGGCTAAGATGGGGCCCCCGGCGACATTTTTCCTTGTGACATTTCTCCTTTGCAAAGATCTCTCGTTGCCAGAGGTTCCCTCGTAGTCACGCCGTATTCTGGTCACATGCTGGCGCTGATTCGTGACAGAATTGCGGGTGGACGTTTGTCTCCGGTGAGCGGGGGCAACGGGAGGCTGAATTGGCAGGGACGAGCATTGTCACAATCACGACGGACTTTGGCGGCTCGGATCACTTTGTGGGAACGATGCGGGGAGTGATTCTGGGAGTGAATCCTGCGGCGCAGGTGGTGGATCTGTGCAACGCGGTGCAGTCGTATGACGTGCTGGATGGCGCGCTGACGATTGCACAGGCCTACCGCTATTTTCCGGCGGATACGATTCACCTGGTGGTGGTCGATCCGGGAGTGGGCTCGGCGCGGAGGCCGCTGCTGGTAACCACTACGAATCATTACTTTGTCGCGCCAGACAATGGCGTGCTCTCACTGGTGATGGAGCAGGAGGAACGGGTGTCGGTGCGGCACATTACAGCCGAACACTATTTTCTGCGTCCGCTGAGCAACACGTTTCATGGACGCGACATCTTCGCTCCGTGCGCGGGATGGATGAGCAAGGGCGTGGAGCCGGAGAAATTTGGCGACGAGATTACGGACTACGTGCGCTTCTCCTTGCCGAAGCCGAAGGTGGTTGACGAGCACACGCTGAAGGGCGCGCTGCTAAAAGTGGATAAGTTCGGCAACATGATCACGAACCTGACAGCGGAGAACGCTCCGGCGGTGTTTGCAGCAGATGCGAAGGTGAAAATCACTGTGGGACAGGCGACGGTGACGGGGATTCATGCGTCTTACGCGCAGGGACAGCCGGGAGAGCTGTTTGGCGTGCTGAACAGCATGGGGTTCCTGGAGATTGCGTGCAATCGGGCAGCGGCTTCGCAGGTGGCAAAGGCAGGGCGTGGGGCGGAAGTAGTGGTGGAGTTTTAGAGCTGCTACTTTTGCAGCTTTTTGTCGAGATAACCTTTGAGCAAGAGGGCGCTGTTGTGCTCGGTGTCACGCGCACTGTAGATCAGTGTGACTTTGCCTTGGCGCGCTGCTTCGAGGATGGGCTTCCATGAAGCCGGGGCTGCATCCAATTGGGCACGATAGCGCTGTTGGAACTCCGGCCACTTCTCAGGATCGTGGGAAAACCATGTGCGCAATTCAGGGGCGGGTGAGACATCCTTGAGCCATGCGTCGAGGGGCAGATCGGCTTTCTTGATTCCGCGCGGCCACAGGCGTTCTACAAGATAGCGAACACCATCCGATGCTTCGACGGAATCGTAAGCGCGCTTTAGTTGAATCATGTGTGCTAACCCCAGTCCTGCGTGGAGGGGTTGTGAGGCTTTACGCGGGCATAGTTGTCCATGCGGGCGGTCCAGAGGAGAAATCGCCACATCTGGCGATACTCATGCCACATGATTACGAGAATTTGCGGGAGGCCGATCTTCTCCATCTTGAGGCCGGTGTAGGTCTCAAGACGCCACTTGATATAGGGACTGCGCCAGGGCGCGAGGCGATGGCCGCGAGTTGCGTTCCAGAGAAAGCGGACGATGTACCACATGGGGACAGTATAAACGCGTGGGGCGTCGGTGGTTGAAGTGCCTCTGGGCCGGCACAGGAGATTTGTGCGGCACTGGAATCCCTCGCAAGACGTCCCTATAAACGGAATGACACCTACGCAACAACGACAGAAGCAACAGCAATTGCAAGAATAAGAGCGAAAGAGAAGGCAGGCCGGATCGGGAGCGGATCTAGCGGAGCGGTGCTTCGCCGGGCTTTGGCGAACCCACGTTCTGGGAGAGTTCGCGGGCGACGGTACGGAGCGACTCGACCATGGAGGCGCTGCGCTGCTGGTCAAAGCGAAACGATGGGCCGGAGATGCTGATGGCAGCGACGGCCTTGCCACCGCAGTCGAAGATGGGGACGGCGACGCAGTGGACGCCCTCTTCGGCTTCTTCGTTGTCCAGTGCGTAGCCGAGGGTGCGGGTGCTGTCGAGTTCGGCGATAAACAAGTCAGGATCGGTAAAGGTATGGGGAGTGCGGGCAGTCATGCCGCGCTGGCGGAGAATCTCGCGCACGGAGGGGACGGGCAGGCAGGCGAGCATGGCCTTGCCAACAGCGGAACAATGTACGCCCACACGGCGGCCGATCCTGGAAGAGATACGCACGCTACGCTCGGGTTCGAGCTTGTCAATGTAGAGCATTTCGCCGCGATCCATGACACAGAGATGCACGGTCTCGCCGGTTTGCGCGACCAGCCACTCCAGACGGGAACGGGCACGCTCACGCAGGTTGAGGTTGGCGACGGCGAGGCTGCCGAGTTCGAAGAGCTTCATGCCGAGGCGGTAGCGGCCGTTGAGAGGACTCTTATCGACGAGGGAGTGGCCTTCGAGCACCATGAGGAGACGGTGTACGGTGCTCTTGTGGAGTCCGATGGCAGCGGTCAGCTCGCCGAGACTCATTTCGCTGGCGGAGTTGGAGAGCAACTCGAGGATTGCGACGGCGCGATCCAGTACCTGAACCTTGTAGGGTCCGGAACCATCATGGCTGGTTTCATGTTTTCCAGTGAATGACTGCATACCGCCCTTTAACGAAGCGCAACGATAAAACCCTTTAGAAATAGCAGATTGCAAACGTATCAGATTTTTGACATCTCCGAAATGGAACGAAAGTCTCACATGGGAGAGAGGAAAAGCCTGCCGCGTGGCAGGCTTGGGTTAGAAGTTGTATCCGAGTTGGGCGGAGAAGGTGCGTGGGGCGAGGAAGTGGGTTCCGCTGAAGGTGGAGAGGAAGTTGTAGAGCGCCACCTTGTTGGTGAGATTGCTGATTGTGAAGCGAAGGGAAACCTTGCGCTTGTCCGACTGGAAGAGGTTGTCATCGCCGATGGCGGCGTCAAAGACGTTGCGGGGAGCGATGCGTGGAGGATTCTTATCGTCGTTCTCGGTGTCGGCAGTGGGGATACGGACGCGGGTTGCGCCCTGGGCTCCGGAGGCACAGGAGGTGATCGGCGCGGAAAGGGTGGCGAAGGTCGATCCGCAATAGAGGCCGATGGCGGCCTGCTCATCGGCTTTGAGTGGTAGATTGTTGCCGCCGAGCGCGAGGGCGGTGGCGTAGCTGGGCACGTTTCCGGCAACCATGCCACTCTCATAGTTCCAGGTTGCGCCAATCCAGGGGAGCTTTTTGCCGAACTGGTATTGGACGTGGGAGCTCTGCTGGAAAGCCTGGTCGTGGTCGATGCGGAAGACTCCGGTGGCGACCGGTGAGTTGAAGAGGATTCCGCCGACCTCGGGGCCAAAGAAGCGCGAGCGGGTGTGTCCCATGACGGAGTAGGCGGACCAGCCGTGCAGTTCGGGCATGGTGAGGCGGACGGAGACGCCGTCGATCTTGGACTTCTGCCACTGGATGGGGAAGGCCAGCGGAGTGTTGAAGAGGACATCGAAATCGTAGTCGCCGGTGGTGAACTTCCAGGAATAGTTGGCCTCGGCGACAAGATACTTGCCGACTCCCTGCTGGAGTCCGGTCTCATACTGATTGCGGTGAGCGGCGGTGATGGTCTTCTGTCCCTGGGCTCCGAAGACGTTGGAGGCGAGTCCGCCGGAGCCGGTGCTGCTGGAGAGAATAAGGTTCTCGTTGTAAGGAGTGAGGAAGAGGCGTCCGTAGGAGGCGCGCAGAACCGTTCCGGTACGCGGAATGAGATAACTGGCGGCGAGGCGGGGCTGGAGGGCATGGTCGCTGCTGAGACCATTGTAGAAATCGGCACGCAGACCGGCAGAGACGGTGAGGTTCTTCAGCTTCACTGAATCCTGCGCGTACATGGACTCTTCCTTGATGTCGGTGCGTCCGCGGAAGATGAAGAGCGTGCCGCCGCGGGTGAGATCGTAGGGAAGTAATCCGGGCAGGAAGCTGGGATTCGCAACGTAGCCGAAGTTCACACATTGCGAAGGATCGGTGGTGGGCGTGCCCGATACCCCCTGGCAAATTTCGTTATAGGTTGGGTCGGTGACGCCGGTTTGGAAGTACTCGGAGAGGAATGTGTGCTGCCACTGGGCTCCGGCTTTAAAGGTGTGGATTCCCTTGCTGACGGAGAAGTCGGCTTTGAGGCCAGTGCTGGTGAGGCGGCGCTGCTGGCTGAGAGTGGCTGGCGAATCGGAAAAGACATTGGCGCTGGGATAGTAGCCGACGCGGTCCTGACGCAGCCAGGAGTTGGCAGTGAGCAGGGTGCTGGGGCTGAACTGATGGGTGTATCCGGGGGCGATGTTGAAGCTGCGGACCTGCTGGCGCTGGTCCTGTCCGGCGAGTTGCTGGACGTAAGTGTTGGGCTGCTGGAACCAGGAGCGGGCGAGCGACAGATTGAGGTGCAGCGAATCGGTGGGCGAGAGCTGATTGTCGATGCGGTCGAAGATGTTTTCGGCGTTGCCGTGGGCGTGCAGGGGACGGTATTCGGGGGTGTCGAGAAAGCGTCCGGAGTTGGTGCCGTCAATGGCGACGAAATTGCCCCAGCGCTGATTGCCGGCGCTGAGATTGATCGAGGTGGACGAGGTTCCAAAGGAGCCGTAGTTGCCAGAGATGCCGCCATGCACGCCATTGACGCCGAGGCCGCTCTTGGTAGTGGTGCGGACGACGAGGCTGGCTTTGTCGCCAAACTCGGCTGGGGCGACGCCGCTGATGGCTTCCATGGAATCGATGGTGCTGGTGGCGATCTGATTGGAGAAGGTGCGGCTCTGCTGATCGTTGACTGGCTGATTGTCGATGACAAACGAAGTGTCGGAGTGCTCGCCGAGAGGATGGAAGCTTCCGTTGGAGTCAGAGACGACGCCGGGTGAGGACTGCTCGATGACCGAGCTTAGGGCGGAGGTTGCGCTGACCGGCATGCGCTCGATGAGACTGCTATCGATATCGACGTGGTTGGTGGTCTCGGTTTCGAGCAGATCAGTGGCTCCGCCCTCGACGTTGACGACGGTCTGCGAGGCAGCGATGTTGAGAGTGAGCTTCAGGGTTTGGGCGATGGGCGAGATCACGTCAAGCGAGGTCTCTGTGTTGGCAAAACCTCGGGCGGCGACGGTGAGCCGGTAGTGGTTGAAGGGGACCTTACGGAAGGCGAAGAGGCCGGAACCGTCTGTGACGACGGTGGCCGAGTAGTTGGTGACGCGATTATTGATCTGGACGGATGCGCCCGAGATCACGGCTCCGCTGGGATCGGTGACCGAACCCTGGAGGGTGCCGGTGGCACCCAGATTCTGTGGCTCGGCCGCGCCAAAGGCACTGGCAAGGAACAGCGTGAGGACAGTTAAAACCGCGGCAATGTTCGCCTTCATTCCGTAATCTCCATAACGCTACTGCATCTCGAAGATGCTTCGGGGCGGCGCGGCCAAAACCCAATAGAGCGCAGGCACGCCGGTAAAGCCCGAAGTCGAGGCTGTGAACCCATATGGCATGAGACCCTCCGGGGCTGCGGAGTTTTCGCAGGAGAACGGAGGAACGGATTCCAGTTTCTAAAGATTGACGGAAGCGGGAGGTGCACGGGGACTGCGATGACAGCGCTCTTCAGCACGAGGAGCCGACGCGGCCTCTGCCCGCTGGTTTCCTACTTGGAGCAGAAGATGCTCGGCGGCGGGCAACGGCACTGGGACGTGCAGAGCGCTGGCGACCCGGCAGAGCGAACAAACATCGTCAGGATTAGAGGCTTCGTCGCCAGTGAGGCTGTGGCCGGTGGAAGCGGCAAGCAGTTCCGGAGTGCGGTGGACGTGGATCGCCGGATGCACCAGGAGGTGCAGCATAATCAGGAGCGCTAATCCGGATTTCCATCGCCCCAAGCGAACCATGCAACAAGTATGCGATGAAAAAGCGGCAAATGTAAACCGGGACGCGCGGGGCTGTTCCAGGGAGAAGCGTTGGCGGAGACGATACTGTTCACAATCCTGTAATGTCCGTTGATTCGCGGAAGGCGGTACACTGATGTGCTATGCCACCTCGTTCGCTTCTCGACCCAGAGTTTTACCTCAACCGCAGCGTATCGTGGCTCGCTTTTAACCGCCGCGTGCTGGAAGAGGCGGAGAACGAGAGCAATCCACTGCTGGAACGGGTGAAGTTTCTGGCGATCACGGCCAGCAACCTGGACGAGTTTTTTGAAATCCGCATCGCCGGATTGTTGCAGCATCTGGAAGAAGGCCAGGTCGATCCCGGGATCGACGGGCTGACTCCGATGGACGAGCAGGAACTGGTGGCCGAGGCCACTCACAAGTTCGTTCGCGAGCAGTACCAGTGCTGGAATGAGAGGCTGCTGCCAGCGCTGGCGGAACACCGCATCCGTATCCATTCGCTGGCCGACCTGAACGATGCGCAGCGCGAAGAGGTAGACGACTACTGCCGCAATGAACTGGACGCGCTGCTGACACCAGTGACGGTTGATCCGGCACACCCGTTTCCACGGGTGATTCACAAGGCATTGTGCCAGTCACTTCTACTGCGACGGCGGCGGCGCTCGGCGGCCAATGTTACCTACATGGGCGTGGTCACGGTGCCGCGTGCGCTGCCACGGCTGGTGCGTTTGCCGGACTCCAGTGGCGACTCGTTTATTGCGCTGGCCGACCTGGTGGGATTGCACGCGGGGCGCATGTACCGCGGCTATGAGATTTTGAGCGAGGGCGCATTCCGGATTACGCGCAACAGCAATCTCTATTTGCAGGAAGAAGAGTCGCGCTCTGTGCTGGAGTCCGTGCGCACGGAACTGCACAACCGGCGCAAGGGAGACGCGGTGCGGCTGGAGATTGAATCCGACGCGAGCGCGGAGATTGTCTCACGGCTACAGACAGTGTTTGAGTTGCAGGACTGGCAGGTGTATCGCACGCCGGGACCGGTGAATCTCTCACGGCTGATGCACCTGTACAACGCGGTGAACCGTCCGGACTTAAAATTCAAGCCATTCCAGCCGAGGGAGTGGTCACTGCCGAAGGGAACACGCGACGTGTGGGGTGCGCTCCGGCAGCGCGACGTGCTGCTGCACCATCCGTTTGACAGCTATGACAGCGTGGTCTCGTTCATCGAGGCGGCGGCGCAGGATCCGGCGGTGCTCTCGATCAAACAGACGCTCTACCGGACGAACGATAATTCGCCAATTGTGGAAGCGCTGGTGCAGGCTGCGGCAACGAAGGAAGTAACGGTGGTGGTTGAAGTGAAGGCGCGCTTCGACGAAGCTTCGAACATCAAATGGGCGCGCGAGTTGGAGGACGCAGGCGTGCAGGTCTTCCACGGGCTGGTGGGGCTGAAGACGCACTGCAAGCTGACGCTGATTGCACGCAAGGATTCCGATGGGGTGATGCGCCGGTATTGCCACCTGGGCACGGGAAACTACAATCCGACGACGGCGGCGTTCTATACGGATCTGAGCCTGCTGACGGCGAACCCCGAGATGACGATGGCGGTACACAATGTCTTCAACTTTTTGACCGCATACTCCGAACAGCCGAACTATAACCCGCTGCTGGTAGCCCCGGTGGACCTGGCGGAGCGCGTGGCAAACCTGATTGCACGCGAGGCCGACCACGCAAAGGCGGGAAAACCAGCGCGGATCATCGCCAAGGTGAATTCACTGCTGGACAAGAATGTGGTGCAGGAGCTGTATCGCGCTTCGCAGGCGGGAGTCCAGGTGGACCTGATCGTGCGCGGCATCTGCTCGCTGAACCCGGGCATTCGCGGGATCAGCGACCGCATCAAGGTACGCAGCATCGTAGGGCGATTCCTGGAGCACAGCCGCATTTACTATTTCCAGAACAGCGGCGAAGAAGAAATTTACCTGGGCAGCGCCGACTGGATGCCACGCAATCTGCACGAGCGCGTGGAAGTGGTGTTTCCGCTGCGCGATCCTCAGCTGCGCGACCGGGTGCGGAATGAGATTCTGGCGGCTTACCTGGCGGACAATGTGAAGTCGCGCATCCTACAGCGTGGGGGCGGCTATGTGCGCGAGGATGCAAAGGGCAAGGTTGCGCCGTTCAGCTCACAGGATTTCCTGATCGACGTGGCGGAAGGCAAACGCGACGCCTCGGCGATTCCGGTGACTCCGCCGAGACCACTGCGCCGCCGCCCGGTGAGGCCGCATGCCGCGGCTAAAGCACGCGCCAAGGTAACATAAGGAAATGATCGTCTACTTTTTGCGCCACGCCAATGCCGGACAAAAACGCCTGAGCCCAGTGCAGGACGAGAAGCGTCCGCTAGACAAAGAAGGCATTGAGCAGTGCCGGTACATTGGCAGATTGCTGAATACGCTGGACACACACGTGGACCTGATCCTCTCCAGCCCGCTGAAGCGCGCGACACAAACGGCCTCCATGGTGGGAAATGAAATCGCTTACGAGCAGCGCATCGAACGGGCTCCGGCACTACAGCCGGGCGCGGCGTTTGAGGGTTTCCGCACATTACTGAGCCAGATCAGCGGTCTGGAAGCGGTGATGGTTGTGGGACACAATCCCAACATGAGCAGGTTTCTCTCACTGCTGATTACAGGCGGGCTGAGCGATCGCGCAATCGAAATGAAAAAAGGCAGCGTGGCTCGCGTTGAAGTGGGACCAAAGCGCGCGGTGCTGAACTGGCTTGTGACGCCACGTCTGGTGAAGAGCGCCTACACTTCCGCGCAAGACAGTTCTCTGCCAAAGACCTCGAAGAAATAACTCCGCTCCTTCTCCAATGCCCACAGTTCGAGTTCGGCTCCGGTGGGGCGGGAGACGAGCGTGAGCCGCACATCGCGCGGTTCGACCTTGGCTCGCAGGCTGAGGACCGCGCCGCGCCTTCCCTGCTCAGTAGCCCGGGCCAGCCTCAAAAGAAGAACCGCGCGCGGAAGCAGCAAGCGGTCAGCGGGAGCCAATACGCGCACCGCCGGGCTTGCCGGGATGATCTTCGACTTCCCAAGATAACGCGCGATGGCGGCAATGACCCGGCGCTGCGCCAGCGAGAAACCCAGCAACTCGGAATGGGCCAGGATGTAAAACGCGTGACGCCTGCGCCCGGCGCGACTGATAAACGAACCGACCTCGTGCAGCATGGCAGCAGCGTGGAGCAGGTTGGCGTACTCGGGCGGAAGATGATGCACCGGGGCGAGGAGCTTGAAGAGGCGCTGAGCGTGCTCGGCGACGCGGGTGGAAAAGCGCATGTCCACGCCGTAGTGCGAGGCGAGATTCAGAATCGAATTATGGCGCTCGCTCTCCAGTTGCTTGCGCAGGCCGATGTCTTCATCGTCGGCGGCCATCTGGGCGAGAATTCCGTCACGCAAGCCGAAGGGCAGGTAACGGAAGCTGGTGAGTTCGAGTTCGGTGAAGAGTTCGGCGAAGACATGGGCACCGGCGATGATGATCTCCGCGCGGCGCGGGCCAATACCCTTGAGCGAACGGCGCTGATCGACATTAAGGGCGGAGAGCTTGTGGGTGAGGCGCAGCAACGCGGCACGAGGCACGGTTGCGGTGCCGCTCTGCTGTCCGGCGCTCCAGAGTTCACTGAGCGCGGCGGGCGTGCCGGAGGTGGCAACAGTGAGGTTGATTTTATGCTCGGTGAGTACGCGGCGCAGCCTCCCGACCTCCTCGCCGATGTAGCTGCACATCTGGTCGAGCTCGGTTTCGGTGGGGGGATCGTGCTGGAGAAATTCGCGGGTGAGGCGCACGGCTCCGAGAGGGAGGCTGTAGACGTGTTCGATCTGCCCCTTGTAGGAGACGATGAGTTCGCAGCTTCCGCCGCCGAGATCGATGAGCAACACGCGCCCGGCGCCGATGCGGCTATTGGCCATGACGCCGAGATGGATGAGGCGGCCTTCTTCCACACCGCTGACGACCTCGACGCGCCAGCCGATGGCGGCCTGAACCCATTGCACAAAGGCCGAACCGTTGTTGGCGTCACGCAGGGCGCTGGTGGCAACGATGCGAACTTCGGTTGCGCCGAGAGCCTGCGTCTCCTTCTGGAAGCGCTTCAGCACGCGCACGGTCTGTTCCATGGCCGCCGGGTCAAGGGCGCCGTTGCGGAAGACGCCCTCACCGAGGCGTACTACTTCGCGGTCCTCGTGCAGGACTTGCAGGCGCTTACGCACCACGCGGGCAATTTTGAGCCGTACTGAGTTTGCGCCGATGTCTACCGCGGCCAATGTCGCCATTCGTCTATCCCGCCTTACGGTTGATTGGTTGAGTTGACTTTGCTGCCAATGGGGAAACAGCCAACTTCGGGCTGATCATCCACTCCCGCACAGATTGGGCGGTGCGGCGCGCCTTGCGATACTCGCGGCTAGTGCGCGCCTCCAGACCGGCATATGCCGGCTCGGAGCCGGAAGGATCGAGTTCGTGACCGGCGAGGTGGAGCAGGGTTGCCCAGTCATGCCAGCATCCGATGGCGTCCTGCACCTGCTTGAAACGGGCGGCGAGTTCTGCGGACTCGGCGAAGGCTTCGAGCGGCTCCAGCGAATAGCGCAACTTCTTGGTGTCAATGCGCAGCCGATGTAACTGCTCTGATTCCTCGGGGATGGTGCGGGTCCATTGCAGAAAACACTCGCGTGCCTGCGTGGTGAGCTGGTGAGCGGCGCGGACGCTGGGCGTGGGCCGGACAGCGCGCTCAGCCAACCGCGGGAGCTTGGACTCCAGCAGGGGTGTAGCGGAGGGCACGAGGCGGCGCAACGAGCTGAGATTACGCTTACGCCGGGCGTTGAGAGCTTGCCGCAGCTGCTCCCGCGGGCAGGATGGGGCGGGCGAGGAGCGGGCAAAGAGCGAAGACCTGAGCAGTATGAGGTGTACGTCAATATCGCGCACCTTGCCCGCTTTCCTGCGCAGAGCTTTCAGGGATTTTGCAATCTTCGGGGGGCACTGGCCAAGTTGGACTTCAAGGCGGCGCACGGTGGTGCGCAATCTGTGCACGTCTTCGGCGGTGGCGCGGTTCGGCATCTTCTCAAGCAAAGCCAGCAGCCGAATGCTCAGCAAGGCTGCGCTTCCCTGGCCGGGAGTTGCAATCGAAGTTACAACCGGAGTCGCCACGGCCAAACGATACGACATTCCTTGAGACGGCGGCAAATGGTGCAGCGGCCTAGCGGACGGAGGCAGGCTCCGCCGGGGCCTCGGTGGCTGGCTTCGGAGTGGTGGTGGCGTGTAGGCGGAGGAAGTTCTTAGCGCCCTCCTTGCCGAGATAACGCGCCAGCAAATCCGGCTTGGCTTCACGCAGATCGACCAGCAAGAGTCCGTCGAGCACGTTGGAGAACTTGGCATCGACGTTGAAGCCGAGGAATTTCCCTCCCAGCTTCATGTAGTGGCGCACGAGCACGGGAACGCCCTTGCCGTCGCTCTCGAACATACTGACCCAGTCGGAGATGTCATCGAGGGAAAAGACGCGGGCAAACATCTCCGGCTCATGCACATTCTCGGCTGCGGCACGGGGCGGATGCTTGGGACGCAACAGTTTCAACAACTCGGCGCTCACCGTATGCGCGCTGAGATAGCTGGTGAGCACCTCGCGCGAGGCCATGGAGTAATCCGCGCTGATGCTGACGGCTCCGAAGAGCACCGGGGTCTCCGGGTGGCGGACGAGGTAGCTGCCAATGCCCTTCCAGAGGACGAGCAACGGCGCGTACTGGCGCTGGTAATCGATATGAATGAAGGAGCGGCCCAGTTCCAGCGCGGGACCGACCTTGGCGAAAAACTTGGGCTGGAAGCGGAAGAGCGTGGTGGTGTAGAGGCCACGCATTCCGTAGCGGTGCAGAACGGTTTGCACGTTGCAAATGCGATAGGCTCCGGCAATCTCCTGACGTTCGTCGTTCCAGAGCACGAGGTGGGTGTAGTAGGCGTCAAAGCGGTCGAGATCGCGGGCCTTGCCGGTGCCTTCGCCAGAGGCGCGGAAAGTGAGTTCGCGCAGTCTTCCGATCTCACGCACGATGCGGGGAGCCTGGCGCGAACTGAGCGCGTAGACGCGCATTTTACCCGCCGTCTCCAAGAGAGCATCGGCGGGAAGCGCCTGCAATTCACGGAGCAGGACCGTGGGATCTTCGGCGGGAGCGACGGTGTGCCGGGGCTGCCAGTTGGGCGGAAAGAAGCGTGTGCGGGGCGAACTGATGCGATCACGCAGCGAGAGCAGCGAACTGTTCCAGCGCAGCAGGTCGATGGCTTTATCGTCGTCCTTGATGGACTTGAGAGTCTTTCCTTCGACGCCCGCGCCGATGCGAATCTCCATACGGCGACCGCGCTTGTTGATCAATTCGTGGGGCAGAAAAAGCGTGCGCAGGCGGGGATTGATCATGCCCGCGAGGTGGAAGCCGACGCTGTTGGTTCCGGAGATGAAGGCGGGGAGGCTGATGGCGCCAGTCATGCGCGCGATGCGGGCCATGTTGCGGTTCCACTGGGGATCGAGGACACGCCGGTGATGGCGGCTCCAGGAGGCGACTTCTCCGGCGGGAAAGACGATGAGCATGTGTCCCTGCTTGACCCAGTCGAGGGCCTCGCGAATGCCGCGGCGATTGGCGGCCTCGTGCCCTTCGCCCATCATGTTATCCACTAGGATGCAGTGTTGTGAGAGCTCATCCATGCAGCCGAGGAGTTGGTTGGCGAGGAGCTTTACATCGGGGCGCAGGCGCAGCAGGAGCGAGGCCATAAGGATGCCGTCGAGCATCCCGAAGGGATGGTTGGAGAATACGACGGCAGGCCCCTCGAGCGGGACGTGCTTGAGATCTCCCTCACGGACAGAATATTCGACATCCATCTCGCGGAGAATTCCGTCGAATACGTTGCCTTCGGGACGGGCCAGAGCGTCAGAATAGATGCGGTCAAGCCGACGGATAGGGAGGAATGGGCGCGCCCAGGGAATCTGCTTCCCAAGCTTGGCGAACGGAGATGGGGAGTCTTGTCTCATGGCGCTGCGGAACATGATGCTGCAATCTTGCCCGCGATTCCTTGCAGGGCGATGACACCAGTGTAAATCTTTGGTGAATGGATGGCCGTAAAGCAACCGCCCCAAGGCCGCGCTCATTCCTCTTAGTTCATTCCGGCGTACACCTTAGCCCGAAACCGGGGCGAAAGCAATCGCAGCGGGAAGCTTAACCATCCTAATTTTTGCGCATTGGGAAAGGCAACCGGGCGGGTGCAGTGGTGGGTGACGAGTTCGCTTCCTGCACCAGGATTCATGCAACTTTCACAAGCTCTTGATCGGCGCTTCACTGCGCTCCGCCAAGATGGAGATGCTATGGCAGAACAAATGGACACGCTGATTCTCTCCGACTTGCACCTGGGCAGCGAGGTGAGCCGGGCGCGGGAAGCCACAGAGTTGCTGGCGGACGTCAACTTCCGGAGGCTGGTGCTGCTGGGGGATATCTTCAGCGACCTGAACTTCCGACGACTGACGAGCGACCACTGGAAATTTCTCTCGCGCATCCGCAAACTCTCAAACCCGAAGCGCAAGATGGAAGTGGTTTGGGTGGAGGGCAATCACGACCAGGGGCTGTCACAGATCATGTCTCACCTGGTGGGTGTGCCGGTGTACCAGCGCTATGTGTGGGAGTACGAGGGTAAGCGCCATCTGGCGGTACACGGACACCAGTTCGACCATTTCTGCCGTCAGAACGAAGCCCTCAGCCGCTTCGGCGAGCGCCTTTTCTACACGCTGCAAAAAATGGACAGCAACAGCAAGCGGCTTTCGAGATTCATCGACCGGGTGAATACGCGCTGGCTGCGCATGGAGTCCAGGGTGGCGGAAGGCGCTTTTCTATACGCGCGGGCGGGGCGGGTGGATCGCATCTTCTGCGGACACACACACGTAGCAAGCCACCAGAGCCGCCACGGAGTGGAGTACTACAACAGCGGAAGCTGGATCGACGCAAATCCGACCTACCTCACCATCGACGAAGAGGGAGTTCAGATTCGCAAGTACGAAGGACCGAAGTACGAGTACGAACCTGTTGCAGAAACCGCACCGGAACTGCTGCTGCCTGCTGGCGATTTGTTCGATCCGTCAAGCGTGGCGGCGTTTGGAAGTTGCGAGAGCGTGCGCTGCTAGGAAGCGGCGTCCTGCCTCTGTGGACGGGCCTTATGCCGGAGCTTTCTCCCACTGTTCCAACATCTCGCGGCGGATTCCATTATCGGCGATGATCTGGCGGTAGATTTCGGCGCTGGGGCGGGCGATGCGCTGCTGAGTTGTTTCGTCGAGGGCGTAGAGGCCGAAGCGCAGGTGCCAGCCTTCACTCCATTCAAAGTTATCCACCAGACTCCAATGAAAGTATCCGCGCACGTCATAGCCTAGCTGCCACATGTGGCGCAGCTCGCGAAGGGAATTCACGAGCAGCCACGGGCGGATGCGGTCGGCGCGGTCGGGAACACCGTTCTCCATGACGTACATAGGGCGGCCGAGGACGGCATAGGCCTCGACGGCGGCTGAGATGACTTTCGGGTAGGCTTCGCCATAGGGAGCGGCGATGCCGTGGTCTCCCTGGGGGACGTTCTTTGGAACATAGAGGCCGCCAGGGCCGAACTTCTCTCCGAGGGGAGCGCGCACGTGGAGACGGTTGTAAACGTTGAGTCCGACGAAATCGATTTTGCCGACACACTCGGGGACGCTGGCGGCCATCATGGCGAAAGGCAGCGGAAGCGGCTCGCCCTGCAGGTAGCTGATGGCCGCGCGATTGAAGAGCGCATCATAGGCGGAGGCGAGCTGGCGATCGAGGACGTTATCGCGCGAGGGTTCGAAGACAACGTAGTGCATGGCGAGGCCGACGTTGGCCTCGGGCTGCTCGCGGTGCAAGACGTCGTAGGCGGCGGCGTGCGCGCGCATCATGCCGCTGAAGACACTGAGGGCGGAGTTCAGTTCGTTGAGTCGTCCGGGAGGAAACTCGCCGAAAAGATAGCCGAAGGCAGCGTAAACATTGGGCTCATTGAAGGTGACCCAGTCGGTCACGAGGTCTCCAAGGGAGCGTACAGCGCGCTTGGCGTAGTGGCGGAAAAGTTCGGGGGCCTGGGCGTCGAGGAAGCCTCCGCGCGCTTCAAACCAGCGCGGATGAGTGAAGTGATGCAGCGAGACGAAGACCCTCATGCCTCGGCGGCGGGCTTCGCGGATGATCTCGCGGTAGCGCATGACGGCGGAGTCGCTCCAATGGGCGTAGGCCGGCTCCATGCGGCTCCATTCGAGGGAGATGCGGATGGCGTTGAGGCCGAGTTGCGCACAGAGATCGAGATCGCGCTCGGCGTTGAGCCACCAGTCACAGGCATCGCCGCAGGCATGGCCGGAGCGAATGTGTCCGGCACGCTCCCAGTCATGCCACTGGTTGAGCGTGTTGCCTCCTTCAAACTGGTGAGAGGAGGTGGAGACACCCCAGAGAAAATTGTCTGGAAACGAAACCGGGATCGCGAGCATAAGCGTTCTTAGCCGAGTGGAAGATGCAAGCCTAGCACAGAGCGGAGCTGACTTGGCGCGCAGGAGTGGCTTTTTATATATCCGAAACAGGCGCGGCGCGAAAACGCGGGGCAAACAACAATGCGGCCCCTTGCGGAGCCGCATTGTTTGAGGAAGCGCCGAAGCTAATCTTTCACAACGCGCAGGTTGTTGGTTACCTCGAAGACGCCGGAGACTCCGTTGGCGCGGATGCCCGCTGCGTCTCTATCCTGTTTGCTGTCCACGATTCCTTCCAACCGCACCCGGCTGCCGTTGACGATGATGTGGATGCTGGGCACGGCAGCCCAGGAGTAGCGCGAGAGTCCGCCCCAGTTAAAGATGGCATGAGCTACCTGGTGACGGATGCGATCATCCATGGACGAGGGTGGCAACTGGTTGATGTGGTCGATCACTTTCTCCACGCCTTCAATGTGCTTTACGCTGCTCACCGCATCACTCTTGAGGCCGAGGCTGTTTGTGTCTCCCAACAGTTCCACGGTGGTGCCGTTGACGCGGAAGGCCAGCCAATCCCATAGGGTGTAGTAGGGCTGCATGACTAGTTCATGACGCACCTCGCGGGCGATGCGGTCTTCCTGGTTGGCCGGAGCAGTTTTGTTCTTGCGGGCAGGCAGCGCGGGAATTGCGTCCGAGCCCTGTTCCTGAGGCGCAACTGCGACAGACGCTTTGGCGTCTTGCGGCGCAGCGCTCCGGGCAAATGCAGGCACCGCCAGCGATAGGGCAATCACGAGGAGAGATAGCTTTCCGTTCTTCATACCTTCACTCCTTCTCATAGTCGAGTAGAACCCGGATAAGAGAGGAGAGTTGTATCGAATCATGCCAATGTTGGCGCGGCGTTACAGAGCTTTACGAAGTTCGAGAGGATTTGCATTCCACTGCTGGTGAGTACGGACTCGGGATGGAACTGAACGCCCTCGATGAGAAAGGTGCGATGGCGCACTCCCATGATGATGCCGTCGGCGGTGGTTGCCGTGACCTCCAGTTCGGGGGGGCAAGATGCGGGATCGATGACCAGCGAGTGATAGCGCGCAACCTCGATATCATTGGGTACGCCAGCGAAGATGCCGCGTCCGTCGTGCTTCACGCGGCTGGATTTTCCGTGGATGGGACGGGGAGCGCGCACGATGCGTCCGCCGAAGGCTTCTCCAATCGCCTGGTGGCCAAGGCAGACGCCGAGGATGGGCAGACGCGCTCCGAGTTGGCGGATGGCGGCAAGGGAGATGCCCGCGCCTTTGGGCTCGCCGGGGCCGGGAGAAATTACGAGGCCGCGATATCCACTGTTTGCGATTTCGTCAACCGTGACCTGATCATTGCGTCGGACCACGGGCTCGGCACCCAGTTCGCCCAGGAACTGCACTAGGTTGTAGGTGAATGAATCGTAGTTATCGATCACAAGCAGCATGGTTATCCCTCCGCCTCAGCCAGGGCCACGGCACGGCGCAGCGCACGTGACTTGTTGATGGTCTCTTCCCACTCGGTGGCCGGAATCGAGTCGGCGACAATGCCCGCACCGGCCTGCACGCTGAGCTCGTCGCCTGCGAGTTCCATCGTGCGGATGGTGATGCAGGAGTCGAGATTGTTTGCGTAGTCGGCGTAGAGGACTGCGCCAGAATAGGCTTCGCGCGCGCCACGTTCGAGTTCGGCGATTCCCTGCATGGCGCGAATCTTCGGCGCGCCGGTTACGGTACCCGCGGGAAAGCAGGCGCCGAGAGCGTCGAAACGATCCAGCTCGGGACGCAACTCGGCATGCAGTTCGGTGACGAGATGTTGCACATGCGAATACTTCTCGACGGTCATCAGCTTACTTACCTTTACCGTGCCGTAGCGGGCGACGCGTCCGAGATCGTTGCGTCCGAGATCCACGAGCATCATGTGTTCGGCGCGTTCCTTCTCATCGGCGAGGAGTTCGTCGGCGAGGCGAGCATCCTCTTCGGAATTCACGCCGCGAGTGCGCGTCCCGGCAATGGGACGATAGGTCAGTTCGCGATCACGGCAGCGCACCAGCATCTCTGGCGAGGCGCCGATCAGTGCCTGCTCGCCACCGGTTTCCGTGGAGATGCCGAAGTTGAGAAGGAACATGTACGGCGACGGATTGGTGGCACGCAGAGCACGATAGAGTGCGACCGCATTGGCCGTGGTCTTACGCCGGAAGCGTTGTGACAAGACGATCTGGAAACACTCGCCTGCGAAGATGAGCTCCTTGCCCTCGGCGACGGCGCGCTCGAACTCGGCGCGCTCAAAGTTCGATTCGAACGCGGCCTCACCCGCTCCCGCAACGGGGATGGCGTTGAGAGGCAGTTCGACGGCTGCACTCAATTTGCGCACTACCTCGCGATTGTGCGCAGTGGCTGCGTTGAAGCGCTCGCTGAGCGCGGCTTCACCAGCGCCCGGCTCAACCTCTGCAAGAGTGCGAATCTGGATCTGCTGGCGGGCGTGGTCAAAGGCAAGCACGGTGCGGAAGATAAGAAAACATGCGTCATCGCCGATTCCCGTCACCGCCTGCATCGCAGGATCAAACCATGCGGAAGCGGCATAGCCGAGATAGCCTACGCAGCCTCCGGCCATAGGCGCGATGTTCTCCGGCGCGGACAGCTTGCGGTGAGCAAACTCGCGGCGCAGGATGTCCACGGCAGTGCCGGGCTCGGTGCGCTCACCGTGCGCATCCTGCACGGTGGTGACGCCGCGGCGGCTGCGCACCACCATCGCGGGATTCGCACCAAGGAACGAGTAACGCGCGAGATGCTCGCCGCCCTCGACGGACTCCAGCAGGAATGAGCGCGACGCGCCTTGGGCGATGCGCAAGTAGGCGGAGAGCGGCGTGAGCAGGTCGGCAGATACCGTCTCGGTGACGGCCACGAGTCCGCCTGCGGCAGCCAGTTTGCAAAAATCAACGAACTCCGAACTAGCCGTCACTTGGCCACCACCTCGCCAGCAGGATGCGGCTGAAACATTGTGCGGCCCACGAATCCGGCGATGCCGCGCAGGCTTTCGACCATGGCCGCGAACTGATCCGGATAGAGAGACTGTGCGCCATCGGAGAGGGCGCGGTCGGGATCACAATGAACTTCGACGATCAGGCCGTCGGCGCCAACAGCGACTCCGGCACGAGCCAGCGGAGCCACTTTGTCCCGGGCTCCAGCCGCGTGGCTGGGATCGACGATGATGGGGAGATGGCTCAACTTCTTCACCGAGGGAACGATGCTGACATCCAGCGTATTGCGGGTATGGTCGGTAAACGTGCGGATGCCACGCTCGCAGAGCACAACGTTATAGTTGCCTTCGCTCATCACGTATTCAGCAGCCATCAGCAGGTCCTCGAGTGTGGCAGCCATGCCGCGCTTCAACAAGACCGGCTTGCTGGCGCGTCCGGCAAGCTTGAGCAATGCGAAGTTCTGCATGTTGCGCGCGCCGATCTGAATCATGTCGGCATACTGGTCAACGAGCGCGAGCGATTCGTGATCGATGGCCTCGGTCACCACGAGCAGGCCGAAGGCGTCGCGCGCGGCGGCCATGAGTTCCAAGCCCTTTTCGCCCATGCCCTGGAAGGCATACGGCGAAGTGCGCGGCTTGAATGCGCCTCCGCGGAGGAAACGAGCGCCAGCCTTGGCTACGGCTTCAGCAACGCGGAAGAGTTGATCGCGGCTCTCCACCGAACAGGGGCCGGCCATCAGTGCAAGTTCAGCCCCGCCCACGGTTGCATCGCTACCCGCGAAGCGTACGACGGTATCCTCGGCCTTCATGTCACGACTGACAAGTTTGTAGGGTTTGGAGACGGCGATGACTTCAGCCACACCGGGTAACTGGCTGAGAGAATCGGCTTCCACCGCGCCCTTGTTGCCGGTGATTCCGATGGCGCAACGAGTTGCTCCGGGCAGAGGATGCGGTCGGTAGCCGAGTTCTTCAACGCGTTTACAGACCGCCTGGGTCTGCTCCTCCGTTGCATTTACATTCATCAATATAAGCATTGTACTAAGCCTCCACCGCCTGTGACGCGAGCAGTTCGCGCACGAAGCGTTCCACTTCCGCTGGAGCCTGCGCTCCGAATTGTTCAATCTTCCTGACAATTGCCGAACCGACGATCACGGCGTCCGCGCCCTGCGCCCACGCCTGGCGCGCCTGCTCGGCGTTGCTGATTCCGAAACCGACTGCGACCGGCAGATCGGTGACGCTACGGATGCGTGCGAGCAACTCACTGGCGTCGGCGCTCAACTGCTGGCGCGCGCCAGTCACCCCGGTGACCGAGATGGCGTAGAGAAATCCCGTGGCGTGCTGCGCGATTTGCGCGATGCGCTGCGCGCTGGAGGTTGGCGCGACAAGTGAGACGAGATCCATGCCACGGCTTTGCAGAGCGTGGGAGAAGCCCTGCGCCGACTCTGCGGGAAGATCGGTCACGAGCACTCCCGCAAGGCCTGCGTCGGCGGCATCTTGTGCGAGATTCTCAAGGCCGCGCCGCAGCAGAGGATTGAGATAACTGAAGAGCACGATTGGAACTCCGGTGGCCTTTACGGCGCGAGCCGCAACGGCAATCACGTCATGGAGCTTTACGCCGCGCGCCAAGGCGCGCTCGCACGCCCGCTGAATCACCGGGCCGTCGGCGGCGGGGTCGCTGAAGGGCACGCCGAGTTCGATGGCCGTGGCTCCGGCGCGTGCCATCGCAACGAGCAGTTCGTAGGTGGTATCGAGATCGGGATCGCCTGCGGTGATGTAGGGCACCACGCCCTTGCGCCAGCTTGCGCGCAAGGTTTTGAAAGCCTGCTGCAACCGTGAGGTCATCGCGCACCTTCTTTCAGTTTTGCCACCGTGTCCACGTCCTTGTCGCCGCGACCGGATAGATTCACGATGATCAATCCATCTTTGCCGAGCTCTTTTGCCAGCTTCACGGCGTAAAAAACCGCGTGCGCAGATTCCAGGGCCGGGATGATTCCTTCGCGCCGTGAGAGCAGATCGAAGGCTTGCAGGGCTTCGGCGTCATCGGCGGAGACGTACTCGGCGCGGCCCAACTCGCGCAGGTGCGCGTGCTCGGGTCCAACCGAGGCGTAGTCCAATCCGGCGCTGACCGAATGAGTCGGCGCAATTTGTCCGTCTTCATCCTGAAGCACGTAACTGTATGTCCCCTGCAAGACGCCGGGAACTCCGCCGTGAAAACGAGCAGCGTGATCGCCGAGCGACTCGCCACGCCCCCCGGCTTCCACGCCGATGAGCCGCACATCTTTATCCGCGAGGAACGCGGTGAACGCGCCGATCGCGTTGGAGCCGCCACCGACGCAAGCTACCACGGCATCTGGCAAACGGCCTTCACGGGCCAACACCTGCAAGCGAGCTTCGTCGCCGATGACACGCTGGAACTCGCGCACCATGGTGGGGTACGGATGCGGGCCCAGCGCTGAGCCGAGGAGATAGTAGGTGTCGCGCACATTCGTGACCCAATCGCGCAGCGCCTCGTTGATGGCGTCCTTCAGGGTCTTCGATCCGGCTTCGACGCCGCGCACCTCGGCTCCCATGAGTTGCATGCGGAAGACATTGAGCGCCTGGCGCTTCATGTCCTCAGAACCCATGTAGACGATGCACTCAAGGCCGAAGCGCGCGCAGACCGTTGCAGTGGCAACGCCATGCTGACCAGCTCCGGTCTCGGCGATGATGCGGCGCTTCCCCATGCGGCGGGCGAGCAACACCTGCCCCAACGCGTTGTTGATCTTGTGCGAGCCAGTGTGGCCGAGGTCTTCGCGCTTCAGTAGGATTTTTGCGCCACCCGCGTATTCGGTAAGCCTCTCGGCGTAATACAGAGGTGTGGGCCTTCCGCTGAACTCCGCGAGCAAGCCGCTCAACTCGCGCTGAAAACCTGGGTCTTTGCGCGCTTCGGCGAAGGCCGACGTCAGCTCCTCGAGCGGCGCGACCAAGGTTTCAGCCACAAAGCGTCCACCGTAGTTGCCAAAGTAGCCCTCGCCGGAGGCGCCTAAAAGGCTCTCCAACACTGCCTGGTCCTTCATTGCTCCCGCCTCTCCGCGGCCCGCACGGCCGCCACGAATGCGCGCATTCGATCCACGCTCTTGACTCCCTTTTCTGATTCGGCGCCGCTGCAAACATCGACTGCGTCAGGATGGACAACGTCAATCGCCTCCCGCACGTTGCCTGCGTGCAAGCCCCCAGCCAAGAACAGTTTTGCCTTTGGGGCAGCGCGGCGCACGCTTGCCCAATCGACGCTAGCCCAGTCAAAACTTCGGCCCGAGCCGCCGTGTCCCGAGCAAGGCGTGTCCAGCAACAGGCCATTGCATTTTACAAATTCAGCAGCACTCGACGCGCTGAACTCAGCATTCACCTTGAGGGCGCGAATCACATCAAAATCTTTCGCAATTGCGCCGCACTCCGTCATGGATTCATGGCCATGTAACTGTACGCCCTGGAGCGGCACGACGTGAGCGATGCGGAGAACTTCCGATACATTCATATTTACGAATACTCCGATCAGCTTCACCCGGCCCTTGATGGCCGTTGCAATCTCCTGCGCACGCTCAAGGCTTATGCAGCGCGGGCTTGCGCCATAGAAGTTCAGACCCAACATATTGGCACCCACCCCGACAGCGGCCAGCGCGTCCCTGACGCGGGTAATGCCGCAGATTTTGATTTCCACCGCGCTCATTGGGTCTGCTCCAGAGCCTGCAACTGGCGCAGAGTGGTGAGAGGATCGCCGGAGCGCATCAGCGTTTCGCCAATGAGGAAGGCCTTATATCCGGCGGACTGGAGGCGTTCGATATCGGCTCGCGTGCGCAACCCGCTTTCGGAGACCAGTGTCGCGCTGGACGGAGCTAACTCGGCGAGGCGCAGCGAGGTCTCCAGATCAACCTTGAGAGTTTTCAGATTGCGATTGTTGACTCCAATCAAGTTTGCACCGAGTGCCGAAGCGCGCTGCAATTCCTGCGCGGTGTGAATCTCCACGAGCGCGTCGAGATGAACGAGGTGCGCCGCGTCGAGCAGTTTCAAGGCGTCGGCATCGGTGAGTCCGGCGACGATGACCAGCACGGCTTCAGCTCCGGCGATCGCGGCCTCGTATACCTGATGGCGGTCTACCATGAAGTCCTTGCGCAGCAGCGGTAACTCTGTACCCGAGGCCACGCGGCGGAGATCGTCGAGCGATCCCTTGAAGTGTTCGGGCTCGGTGAGTACCGACATCGCGGCCGCTCCGCCTGCCTGGTAGATGCGCGCAACCTCGAGCGGATCGGCGCCGGCCTGAATATCTCCGGCGGAGGGTGAATGCCGCTTGAACTCCGCGATGATGGCGGTTGGCTTGGCAAGAAGCGCGCTGCGGAAACGGGCCTCGCGCTGACTCCGCGCCGTGAGGGCCGCATCGCGAATCTCTTCGCGCGCGCGGTCGCCGAGCAGACTCATCTCGCTGCGTTTGGCGTCCATCACGCGTTGCAGGAATTCAGCGCTCACTGGGCCGCTCCTTGCGCTGACTGCGACAGGGCGATCAGCGCTTCCAACTTGTGCAACGCTGCGCCTTCGTCGATGGCACGCTGCGCACGCGCTGCACACTCGCGTAAGCCGTCTCCGGTTCGGACATGGAGAGCGGCTGCCGCGTTCAGCACCACGAGGTCGCGGGCCACGTCGTGACGCTCACCCATGAGCACCGCACGGACGATAGCTGCATTTTCTTCCACGCTTGAGGCACGCGCTCCATCCGTGGGCTGCTGAGCGATTCCAAAGTCGGCGGGTGAGACGGTAAGGAGTTCGTTGTGGCTGCCCTCCCGCACCTCCAGCACTCGCGTGGAACCGGCGGTGGTGATCTCGTCGAGACCATCGCCGCCGCGCAGCACCCATCCGCGCTTCACGCCGATCAGCGAGAGCGCTCCGGCTACGTCGGCCATGCGCGCCTGGTCAGCGACACCGAGCAGACGGTATTGCGCACGGCAAGGACTCACCATGGGGCCGACCAGATTGAATGTAGTGCGGATACCAAGCGAGCGGCGGATAGGAGCGACACGGGCTAGTGCGGGATGGTATTGCGGCGCGAAGAGGAAACAGATTCCAAGTTCGCGCAAACATCGGACGGCTATTTCAGATTCGCACTCGATGTGGACCCCAAGTGCAGTCAGGACATCGGCGCTGCCGCTGCGGCTGGTGGAAGCACGCGCACCGTGCTTGGCAATCGCGCATCCAGCGGCGGCGATGACGAACGATGCAGCACTGGAAACGTTGAAGGTCTTCACCTTGCTTGCGCCCGTGCCTGCCGTATCCAGCACATCCTGCGAAATTTCGGTGGGCATCACACGCTCATAGAGGGAGTCGGCAAAGCCCGCAAGCTCTTCGGGATTTTCCCCCTTGGCGACCAAAAGCGCGAGCGCCGCTGCGATCTGCGCGTCGGGAGTCTCCGGGGCGAGCATCGCGTTCACCAGTTGCGCGGCCTGGCCGCGGGTAAGGTCGCGCGCAGCCAGCAGAAGACGGAGCAGTTCTCCGAGGGTGAGCGGAGCCGATGAATTTGCGGAGCCTGCTTTCATGTAGTTCGTCCTAGATTGCGCGCAAAACGCAAACGCGCTGCGGCAGATATATTGTTATTCCGTTGCGGGGAAACGAAGAACGTGCCCGGACTAGAGGCACACGACGGTGTAGGACCACCATCGACGGGAGGAGCAATCAGCGAAGGATGTAATTGCAATGCTCACAAAAAAAGACTACGACGGATAGGGCGCGAGGTCAAACGAAAAATCCTCCGCTTTAGCGCAGAGACCACAGGTAAGTCGTAATATCGAGGGCCTCGGCGTTGCCGATTCCAAGCTCCGGCATCTTCGTCGTGGGCAGAATCGAGTGCGGCGACTGAATCCAGCGCATGACGTTTTCCGGCGTGTTCGGCAGGTTTCCGGAGATATACGCCTCCCCCGAAAGCTGTCCGAGCGACGGTGCAGCCTTGCCCCCGGCTCCCACCACGCCGGGAATCCGATGACAGCCGCCGCAGCCATAGCGCTGGATCAAGTACGCGCCGCGTCCGGGATTGCCACCGACACGGATCCTGGCTTCGGCCAACGCCCGTTCGGGCGCGCTCTTGCAGCTTGAGGCCAAGGCAAAGAGCAGGAGCAGAGCCATCGCGGAGATCGTCGCGCTGCGTTTCACCGCATATCCTTGGCGGCGCGCATCACCGCATCGAGGCCGGGATGCCTAGCGCCTCTGATCGCGGAGACGAAGAGTCGCCAGCGCGAGCCTTCCAACTCACCCGCAGGAAGCAGTCCATGCGACTTCTTCAGCGATTCGCGCTGCAGGCTGGGCGCGAAGATCGCCGCTCCAGCCGCGGCGGCGGAAAGCTCCGGATGGGGCATCTCCGCAAGCTTGCACTCTGCAATCTTGCGCGCGGAGAGCCAGCTCTCCACTTCGCGGCGCAGAGCGCCGGGCGCAGGCATCAGAACTGGCGCGCCAGCCAGCCGAAGCGGGAAATCAGCGCGCAGTTTGCGGGCCAGAGCAGCTGGAGCAAACACCTCAATCGGAGACTCCAGCAACACCCGGCTGTGCAGGGCTTCTGCTGAGTCGGTGCCGGAGTGGACCTCTTTAATCTGAAGATCGGTGAGCGCAAACTGTAACGAGCGCGAGGCTAACAGCGCCGCGAGAGTCTCCGGCGAGACTTCCGTGATGGTCAGCACCGGCCTGGGATCCAGTTCGAAGAGCCCACCCAGAAGCGCAGCCGCCAGTGACTGAGGAATGGACGAACTCACCCCAACGGCCAGTTTGGGCGCGACCTCGGCACGACCGTCGAGCGTCGACAACAACTCGCCACCCAACGTGAAAATAGTTTCAGCATATCGGAGCACGGTCTCCCCGGCGGGCGTTACCTTGAGCCCGCGCCCGCTGCGCTCCACGAGTTTGCGGCCCAGTTTATTCTCCAGGGCGTGAATCTGCGCGCTTACGGTGGGCTGTTTGAGTCCCAGGCGGAGGCTGGCACGCGCCACAGAACCTTCGCGCGCAACGGTGTAGAAGTACAGCAGATGGTGGTAGTTCAATCGTTCCATGGTCACGATGAATTTACATCATCACCGGGGTGGTTGCGCGGCATTTCATCTGCGCCGCAGCGGGAGGTTGACACATTCCGTGGACAGCCGCGGGCGAACACAGGTCAGGGCTGCATTATGGATTGGAATTACGATGGACCCCAAATTACTGGAGGCGCGGGGCGGAATCGAACCGCCGATGGAGGTTTTGCAGACCTCTGCCTTACCGCTTGGCGACCGCGCCTCAGTGCGCTGGAGATGTGCGCGAGACTTTTAGATGCTATCGTGAGCTGCGCTTCCGCGCAACATGCCGGAGAACACTCAACGCTCGCTAGATTCCCGCACCAAAGTCGGCGAAGTTACTCTTGTCGAATTCGCTACGATAATCGCGCCGCAGTTGGTCCTCATTGGCCAATCCGGCGACTGTTGCATCCTCTGGTTCCAGGGCCTCCAGGTGCGAGAGCCTGTCCAGTCGCGAACGTAAATCGTTGACATCCTTGGCCAGGGCAATCAGTGCGTCACTCAAAGGATCTTTAATCTCGCGCGGATCGGTGATCAGCACACGCTGGCCGTCGCGATAGACGATGTGGGCCGGAACGCCGACCACGGTCGAGTTCGGCGGCACGTCGCGCAGCACCACGGACCCGGCACCTACGCGGGAGTTGTCGCCAATCACGATGTCTCCCAGCACGCTAGAGGTGTTGCCAACGACCACGCCGTTGCCGAGCGTCGGGTGCCGCTTGGTCTTTTCCAGACTGGTGCCGCCCAGGGTTACACCGTGGTAAAGCGTCACGTCGTCTCCAACGATGGCGGTTTCACCAATGACCACGCCCATGCCGTGGTCGATAAACAATCTGCGACCGATCTGCGCGCCGGGGTGGATTTCAATCCCCGTCCAGAAGCGGGCGACCTGCGAGAGATAACGGGCCAGCAAACGGAGATTCTGCCGCCAGAGCCAGTGGTTCAAGTGATGAATCCACACCGCGTGCAGCCCTGGATATAAGAGCACAGCCAGTTTGCTGGAAGCCGCCGGATCGCGATCCAGAACGGATTGGATATCTTCTCGAATCGTTCGCAGCACGAACCAGCCTCGCGGATGAAGTCTCGCCCGTCTTATGGCGCCATACCAAGGATCGCCCTAACAGGTCTTGTCCCCTATGTAACTACGGCTTGCATCCCGCTGTCCAGTTGCTCTGCGGCCGGTGGGTGCCCTCTCCTGCATAATAGACAGGTATGAAATTGATTCATCTGGGCACTGTATTCTTTGTCGTCGAGTTTCTCGGGGTGTTTGCCGGCGCGCTGAGCGGAGGCCTGTCGGCCATTCGCGATACGCGCTACAAGTACGATTTGATCGGCGTCTTCGGGCTCTCGTTCGTCACTGCGCTGGGCGGAGGCATCATCCGCGACATCATCCTTCAGAATGGGCCGCCGCTGGCATTCCAGGATGTTCGCTACATTGTGATTGCCCTTGTGGGTGCCGCATTTGCTGCTGCCTTCGAGCATCGCATGGGGCCGGTCATGGATCGCGCCATCGACTTCACGGATGCCGCCGCGCTGGGATTCTTCGCCATTGCCGGAACCACGCGCGCGCTCAACGACGGACTGAACGTGCTGCCCAGCTTCCTGCTCGGCCTGGTGACCGCAGTGGGCGGCGGGTCGCTGCGCGACGTGCTCGGCGGACGCGCCCCAAGGGTGTTTGAGCGAGGACAGTTCTACGCTATTGCCGCACTGTTCGGAAGCGCCGCGTTCCTGCTCTGCAATGCCGCGGGATTCAGCCGCACCTCCAGCACCGTGGCTGGAACTCTCTCCTGCTTTCTGCTTCGCATGCTCTCCGTCCGCTTCAACTGGCGCACGCGCTCACTGGGCAACAACACCGACTGATATTTTCAAAAATAAGCGGAGATCCCCTGTCCGCGCGTTCCAGATGGGGCTCTGTTTCACTGCGCTGCCACAGTCGATGGCCAGCGGCACAGCTCTCACAACCTGTTGACGGCACAATTCATCCTAACCATTAAGCCAGCAGGTAAACTATTCACGCAGGGACGCTGGCGTCCCTGGTACATTTCTGCACACCGTTGCTCACCGCCCATGCCCGTTCGCCGCATCGCAATTTCCGCCCTGCTTCTCGCCGCCGCGCTTTGCGCGTGCCTGGCCCAGGCACAGCCTGAGGATCCTGGCAACGCACTGATCACATTCCTCAATCAGTCGATTGACTGGTATCGGCGTGTGGAGGTTCCCGGCCAGCTCTCCACCGATCCGACAGACTTGATTTACACCTCCTACAATCGGAATTCCAGCTTGCAGGCCATCTCGCTGATTTTTGATTTCGCGCGCGCCCAGGCCCTGCAGATTCAGCTCGACCATCCGCAGGATGGGGCCCCAGCAGCCGACACCGCGCAATCCGTACACAACCTTCCGCAACTGACGGCCAGCGCACAGGAGAAGGTGAAACAGGCCACTGCCGACCTGGACACACTGCAACAGCAGGCCGCCAAGGCTGCTGGAAAAAAGCGGCAGACCATCGACGACCAGATCGCCGAACAGAAGAGCGAACTCGACCTGGCGCAGGCGCGATTGGAAACCTTGCAGAACATGAGCGCCTTCGCTTCCGCTGGAGCCTCGACCGGGTTGCTGGGAAAAATCAACGAGCTTGAACGCACCGTTCCCGAAGTCCGCACCGTCGTGCGCAACGTGCATCCAGCGCGCACGGAGATCAACCGCGGCGAAGGCCCGACGAATGCCAGTCCCGGCGGGGACGCAGCGGAAAATAAAGCCACTTCCAGCGAGGCTGCTGCAATCTCTTCCTCGCACACGCCTCAAGCGCCGATCGTGCCTTTCAGCCCTATCTCGGTAGCCGCTCCGACTGCCGCAGCCACACCGGCCAAGCAACCCGGCACGGGAATTCTGGCTCTGGCCAGCGAACTGTTTTCCCTCACCGGCAAGGTCAACGCCCAGCGCGACGCCATCACCGCTACCGTCGAGCTTCGCAACTCGCTGGATCGAGTTCGCGCCCCGCTTACCCAGCAGTTGCGCACGGTCTATCAGCGCGGAGACAGTCTCTCCGCCCAGCCTCAGTCCAACGACCCTGCGGTGCTGGCTGACCGCAGAAAACAGATTGACGCGCTGACCACCGACTTCAAGCACCTCTCCACGATCCTGCTACCGCTCGCCAAAGCCAGCATCCTGCTGGATGCCACCTCGAACAATCTGGCGGAGTGGCGCGGCGAATCTGACCGCGCCTACTCCAGCCTGGCACGGGGGCTGCTACTGCGTCTTGGAGCCCTTGTTCTGGCAATTGTGCTGGTTGTGATTGCCGCTGACTTCTGGCGCCGCGCCATCTTCCGCTATGTTCGCGAACAGCGCCGCCGCAATCAATTCCTGCTGCTACGCCGCATCCTTGTTGCGGTGGTCATTGGACTTATCCTGATCGTCGCCCTCTCCACCGAGATCGGCTCGCTGGCCACCTTCGCCGGATTTCTCACCGCAGGCATCGCCGTCGCTTTGCAGAACGTCATCCTCAGCGTGGCCGCATATTTCCTGCTGATCGGACGCTATGGAATCCGCGTGGGAGACCGCGTGCAGATCGGCGACGTCACCGGTGATGTAGTCGATATCGGGCTGGTCCGTTTGTACCTGGTGGAACTGGACACCTCCGGCGGCGACCCGCGCCCCACGGGGCGCATTGTCGTCTTCTCCAATTCCGTGGTCTTCCAGCCATCGTCGAGCTTCTTCAAGCAGCTACCCGGCTCCAACTTCGCATGGCGGCGCATTTCGCTCACCCTTGCCGCCGACGTCGATTATGAACTGGCCGAGCAGCGCATCTCCGCCGCCGTGGCCGGCGTGTACCAGACCTACAAGCCCGAACTCGATCAACAACACCGCGTTCTTGAAGGCTCGCTTACCATCCACATTGCAAGTACCGAGCCACAGACCCGCCTGCGGCTGAAGGAAGCGGGCCTGGAGATCATCATCCTCTACCCGGTCGTGCTCACCGAGGCGTCGAAGATTGACGACCAGATGACCCATGCCCTGCTCGACGCCATTGAAGGCGAGCCCCGCCTGCGCCTGGTGGGCGGAGGACTGACGAACATCCAACCGGTCGACGCCACTCCCAACAAGGCTGCGATCCACAACGACCCCGCCACCACTTCCGAGAATTGAATCGGCTGATATAATTATCGAATCCAATCTCCTGTGTGCCAACCCTCCAGTTATCGGGCGACATTCATACAAGTGGAAACGAGCGTCCAAGTAGAAGTGAGTATTCGATAGATGAGCGATTCCCCCGCAGCTCCAGCGCAGGCACCCGTACCGGTAGCCAACCCATGGCTGGTAGCCATCTCGGTAATGCTGGCAACCTTCATGGAGGTGCTGGACACTTCGATTGCCTCGGTTGCGCTGCCCTACATCGCTGGATCCGTGTCAGCCACCAACGATGAAGCAACGTGGGTGCTCACCAGCTACCTCGTCGCCAACGCCATTATTCTCCCCACTAGCTCCTGGTTTTCGCAGCGATTCGGACGCAAGCGCTTTCTGCTGACCTGCATCGTCATCTTCACGATTTCGTCGTTTGCCTGCGGAGCCGCTGACAGCCTCGCCATGATATTGATTGCGCGCGCCATACAGGGCGCGGGTGGAGGAGCTTTACAACCTCTTTCACAGGCCATTCTGCTGGAGAGCTTCCCTCCCCACAAGCGCGGGCAAGCCATGGCGCTCTTCGGACTGGGCGTGGTGGTGGCTCCAGTGCTCGGTCCCACGGTGGGCGGATGGCTGACCGAGACTTACTCCTGGCGCTGGGCCTTCTACATCAACATTCCGGTCGGCATCCTCGCCATCTTCATGATCATGCGCTACGTGCATGACCCGATTTACATCCGCGACGCCAAGCCCGGACGCTTTGACGGCATCGGCTTTGGCCTGCTGGCGATCTGGCTGGGAGCTTTGCAAATTGTGCTGGACAAAGGGCAGGAGGACGACTGGTTCGGCGCAACATGGATTCGTTGGGCGGTCACGATTCTCGCCGTTTGCTTTGTGAGCTTTCTTGTCTGGGAGCTGCGCGCACGCAATCCACTGGTGAAACTGCGCGTCTTCCTCAACCGCAATTTCACCCTCGGCTGCCTGTTGATTGGACTCTTCGGCGGGGTCATCTACGGCATGATCACCCTGCTGCCGCTGCTCTACCAGGAACTGCTAGGCTACAACGCGCTTGACGCCGGAATGGCGGTGAGCCCACGCGGCCTCGGCTCGCTGGTGGCGATGCCGCTGATCGGGCTCATCAGCAGCCGCATTGATAACCGATGGCTGATTGGCATCGGCTTCACGATCTTCGGCTTCTGCGGCCTGTGGTTCGCCAAAGTCAACCTTGACATCTCCCAATACAGCTTTCTCTGGCCGGTGATCATCAGCGGTTTTGGAGCGAGTATGGTTTTCGTTCCGCTGGCCTCCACCAGCATGGCCAGTCTGCCCAACGAGGAGATCGGCAACGCTGCGGGGCTCTTCAACCTGCTGCGCAATATTGGAGGTTCGATCGGAATCTCGATTGTGAACACGGTGGTCGCCCGCCACGAGCAGGTTCACCGTGTGGAGATGTCAGGCCATATGAACCACGCCAACACCAGCTTCCAGCAGATGCTGAATGGGGCCACGGCGCTGACCGAGCGCATCGGAGGTTCTCCGTTGCAGGCCTACCAGATCATCGACCATGTGCTCGGCCAACAGGCACGGCTGCGCGCATACGTGGATGACTTCCAGTACATGGCCGCCGTCTGCTTTCTCTGTGTACCCATCGTCCTGCTACTGCGCAAGGTCATTGCAAAGAAGGGCGCGGTGAGCGCGGCGCACTAGAAGACCGCATTGGGTTGGTGGGAGCGGAAGTTAAATAGTAGACAGCCCTACAGTTCGTGATGAAACCAGGGATGCGTCACCACTTCAGCCAGTATCAGTAGCAGCGCGACCACTGTGGTCACGATCTGCATCCAGCGCTGGCGGCGCTGTTTGGAAGTTAAAGGCTGCAAGCGCCACTGCGCGGAAGGGTTCTGGCGGATTCGGTTTTCATTCCACAGTAGAAGCAGATTGAGGGCAGCAATCAGGCCGGAGGCCCAAAGGATGGGCACGCGTAATCCTTCGCGATGAAAGCCATGCGCGGGACCTGCGGCAGTAGCGGCGATCAGCGAACTCATGCCCAGCAGCACGCGCACTCCGCTCAGGGCGACCGCAGCGGCGCAGAGCGACTCGACGGCGGCGAGGAAGAGCGAAGACCAGCCCAGAATCGTGCCGCGAACTCCACTACCGTCTACGTGTGGCTCAGCGCTCATCGGGCTGCCTCCTGTGGGTCTACTGCTGCTCCTGCTCCATGGCGTGCGCCAGGCGAATCACCGTGGCTTCATCAAAGTGCTTGCCCAGAATCTGGATGCCGAGGGGCAGGCCTTCGCGATTCGTTCCGCAGGGCAGCGAGATGCCAGGCACGCCGACGAGGTTCGCTGTCACGGTGTAGATGTCACTGAGGTACATCTCCATGGGATCGCCGGTTTTTTCGCCAAGCTTGAAGGCCGGAGTGGGCGTAACCGGAGTCACGATGGCATCGACACTTGTAAATGCATTCTGAAAGTCGCGGGTGAGCAGCGTGCGAACCTGCTGCGCCTTGAGGTAATAAGCGTCGTAGTATCCGGCGCTGAGAGCGTAGGTGCCGAGGATGATCCGGCGCTTTACCTCCGCCCCGAAACCTTCATCCCGGCTGCGGCGGTACATATCGGCCAGCGTTTTGGCCTGCGTAGAGCGCGTGGTGTAACGCACGCCATCAAAGCGCGCGAGGTTCGCGGAAGCCTCGGCGGTGGCGACGATGTAGTAGACCGGAATCGCGTACTCGGTGTGCGGCAGCGAGACGCTGACGATCTCGCAGCCTGCGTTGCGGAGGCCGTCAATGCGACGCTCGATGGCCTCGCGAATCTCGGGATCAAGCCCTTCGCCGAAATACTCCTTGGGGATGCCGATGCGCAGGCCTTTGATTTCGCGCCCGCACTCCGCCGAATACATCGCCACGGGCACGTCCGCTGAGGTCGAATCCATCGGATCACGCCCGGCGATGACCTCCAGCAGGGTCGCCGAATCCTTGACCGTGCGTGTCAGCGGTCCAACGTGATCAAGAGAGCTGGCGAAGGCGATCAATCCATAGCGCGAGACGCGGCCGTAGGTGGGCAACAGTCCTACCACGCCGCAGAAGGCCGCTGGCTGGCGGATGGAGCCACCCGTGTCCGACCCAAGCGTGGCGACCGCAAAGCCTGCGGCAACCGCCGCGGCCGAACCACCCGAAGAGCCTCCGGGGACGCGCGTCGTGTCACGCGGATTGTGTACCGGATGGAACGCCGAGTTCTCGTTCGAAGAACCCATGGCAAACTCATCGCAATTCAGTTTTCCAAGGACGACCGCTCCTGCGGCTTCGAGTTTCTCGACGGCCGTGGCGTCGTAGGGCGCGACAAACTTCTCAAGGAAGCGCGAACCCGCGGTGGTGCGCTCGCCGCGCGTCATCAGCACGTCCTTGATACCCACAGGAACCCCCGCCAGCGGCGGCAGCGGATCGCCTTTCTCAGCGAGGCGGTCAATGCGCTCGGCCTGCTTCAGTGCGCGCTCTTTGGTTAGCGTGAGAAAGGAGCCAATTGCCCCGTCACGCTCCGCAATCAGTTCGTAGTGCGCTTCGGCCAGAGCCTTCGCGGAAAGTTCGCGGCTCTCGACCAGCAAGCGCGCGGCATCGATGGTCAGTGCGCCGATTGTCAATGGATTAATATTCATCGATCTTTCTCCTGGGCTCGCTTAGCGCTCAATGACCTTGGGAACCTTGAAGCAGGTTCCATCGGTGTCCGGTGCGTTGGAGAGTGCAATCTCGCGACTGAGTCCCGGCTTTACGAGGTCTGCACGCTCGGCATAGGCAAACTTCTGGCTGCCCTCGCGCCCGGCGGAGGCAAAGACCGAAACCACTTCCGCAAGCGGCTCCACGTTGCTGGTATCCAGTTCGTTGAGCTTGTCGATGTGACCCAGAATGGAGTTCAGATCGGCGACCATGCGCGTGCTCTCATCCGGCGTAAGCTCGAGATTGGCGAGATCGGCGACGTAGGCTACGTCTTTTTCGGTGACCTTCATGCGTTCCTTTTTCTTCGAATGCAGATGCGAAACTAAACTCCTCGCGACTCGTTCTGCTGCCCTGCGAGTTTGAATTCGATGCGCTCGATCCGGATGAACTGGTTGAGGCGCGAGAGAAACTGCGGAGCCATGGCGTAGAGTTGCGCGCGCCAGTTGGCGTCAGGAACTTCGACCACCAGCGTTTCCTTTTCGCAACTGAGCACGCGCGTCTTTTCAGCCACTGCGCGTCCTACCGCAAAGTCCCATGCGGCTTCTGGAAGCTGCTCCGGCGGCAGGCGCTTCAACGCCTGCACCATGATGCGCTGCAATGTGCTGGAAACCCGCTCCATCGGTCGATTATAGCGGAGAGCCGTACTTGCGAGAACTTATCGCCCAGCCTGCGCTATTGGCGCGCGAAGTTGCTCTCGGCAAACCCCATGGCCTCGTCGCGCGTCGTGATCATGCCTTCGAGCTGCGCGTCTTCCACCGCCGCCAGAATCTCGGCAAAGCGCGGCCCCGGCGTGAAACCCGCGGCAATCAAATCATGCCCGTTGAGCAGCAGCGCGGGGCGCACCGCACCAGCCGGAATCGACGCCAGCCGCTCCCGCGTGTAGTCATACAGATCGAGCTTGCCGTGGCTGGCGAGGCAGTCCAGCCGGTGCAGCGCCAAGTGCTCGTCGAAATCCGCCAGCCGCACAAATCTCTTGAAGGTGGAGTCCTTCATCTTCTGCACGTCGGCGAAGCGCATGTGGTTTTCCACCAGCGCAAGAATCTGCTCGCGTTCCCGATTGCTGAAGCGCAGCCGGGAAAGCAGGTCTTCTGCGATGCGGCCGCCGATCTCAACGTGCCCATCGAAGCGGATGCGATCAGGGGCTCGGCGGAAGGTGGCGGGTTTGCCAACATCGTGCAGAAGCGCACCCCAGGCGAGGGTCAACGACGATCCCGCAGGCAATCCCTCCAGCAGAAGGAGCGTGTGTACAAACACATCGCCCTCGGGATGGTACTGCGGAGGCTGTTCTACGCCTTTCATGCGAGCGATCTCCGGCAGCGCCTCGCGCAGCAGACCGGTTTCGTCCAACAGTTCGAAGGCCCTGCGCGCATGGCCTTCCGTGAGCATCTTTGTAAGTTCGTCGCGAATCCGCTCGCACGAAACCTGATGGATCTGCGCGGCGAGTTTGCGGATGGCATCGGCGGTGGGTGCTTCGATGGCATAACCGAAGCGTGCCGCAAAGCGTGCCGCGCGCAGCATCCGCAGTTTGTCTTCCGCGAAGCGCTGCTCGGGCTTGCCAATGGTGCGAACGATCCCGCGATTCAAATCCGCAAGCCCTTCTACGTAATCCAGCACCTCGCCGTGCGGAGTGTTCGGGGTGGCAGAGATGGGATCGAGCAGCAGTCCGTTGATGGTGAAGTCGCGCCGCTCCACGTCGTGCCGCGGCGAGGTAGTGTAGCGCACCGAGTCCGGGTGCCGTCCGTCGAGATAGGCTCCGTCGGAGCGGAAGGTCGCAACCTCGATGCGCCCACGGCCCTCGGCTTCGCCCAAGACCTTCACCGGAACCAGCACGACGCCGAACTGCGCCCCCACGGCATAGGTTTCTGGAAATATATTCATGACTTCGTGGGGTGTAGCCGAGGTGGCAACGTCATAATCGGCGGGATGGCGCCCCAGCATCAGGTCGCGCACGCATCCGCCAGCCCAAAGAGCCTGGTGTCCGCGCGCGCGAAGAACACGAATTGCCTCTAGTGCCGCCTTGCGGTGCATGAGGACATTGTAGATCGAAGGCGGTATCCTCTAGGTGTGGACAAAAGCGCTTTGATTCTTGGAATTGAGAGTTCCTGCGACGAAACGGCAGCGGCGATTGTGCGCGGCGGAGAAGAGCTGATCTCAAGCGTGGTCGCCTCGCAGATCGCGACGCACTCTCCTTACGGCGGTGTGGTGCCGGAGCTAGCCAGCCGCGAGCATCTCCGCAACCTTGTGCCCGTGACCCGCGCCGCGCTGGCGAAAGCTGGGCTGAGCTATGCCAATATCGACGCCATCGCCGTGACCAACGGCCCCGGACTTGCCGGCGCGCTGCTGACCGGCGTCAGCTTTGCGAAGTCTCTTGCGTGGGCGCTGGAAAAGCCGCTGATCGCCGTCAATCACATTGAAGGGCACATCCACGCCGTGCTGCTGGAACAACGCCAGAAGGGCAACGGCGTTCTTGACTTTCCCGTGCTGGCACTGGTTGTCAGCGGCGGACACACTCACCTCTTTCTGGCTGAGCAGATTGACGATTCCTGGCATTATGAAAACATCGGGCACACGCGCGATGACGCCGCCGGAGAGGCATTCGATAAGACTGCAAAACTGCTCGGCCTCGGCTATCCCGGCGGCCCCATCATCGACCGCATCTCGAAGTTCGGCGACCCGCGGGCGGTCAAGTTCACATTCGCCCAGTTCAAGCACTCAGCGCGCCAGGAATCCAAGCGCGCCGGGCGCATGGAACAGGACCGCAAGCGCTTCGATTTCAGTTACAGCGGAATCAAAACGGCCGTGCTGCGCTATGTGGAGACTCACGAGATGTTCGCCGCGATTGAAGCGCGACGCCACGCGCTACTTCAGATCGCCTCACCGTCAGATGAAGATTTCAAGCGGCTCTGCGATCGTCAGACGCTCGATCTGGTTGCCAGCTTTCAAGCCGCGGTGGTTGGCGACCTGACGCACCGGACGATGGCAGCCTGCGAAGAGTACGGCGTGCAGACCCTGCTGGTCACCGGGGGCGTAGCCGCCAACAGCGCCCTGCGAGCCAGTTTTGAGCAGCGCGGTCCACGCGGCGGAGTGCGGGTACACTTCCCTTCGCGCGTCATGTCCACTGACAATGCCGCGATGATCGCTGCGGCGGCCTATTCAAAATGGATTTCCAGGGATTTTGCCGGACTAGAGATTTCCGCCGAAGCCAACCTGCAATTGCGATAGCAGCCCAAGAAGCGCTTCCAACAAGCAAAAACGGAGGCGGCCTGTGAAAGCCGCCTCCGTTCAAACCTATGCGCTAGGAACCCACCTTCAAGCTTGTGCTCCTCCCCCCGGAGGCAAGCCATTGTGTAAGCCCTGAGTCAAATATATGTTGAGTTCCCCGCCGCGACTACCTCCCATATGGGAGGTACTTTCACCTAAGGACTACTGGATGGCAACCTGGTCAGCAGCCTGATCATCTGACTTTGACCCCGCACGCCAATCTTGCGGTAGATGCATTTCTGGTAGTAGCGAACGGTATCTACCTTGATCCTTATTGCCTCGGAGATTTCGCCAACCTCCAGTCCCTGCTTCATCATTTCGGCCACACGGCACTCCGCCGGAGATAAGGCGAACATTGTCTGCCACAAGCGGTGATCCCCCTGCCCCTGCTCCTCCGGGGTGGTGATGAAAAGCAAAGCCGAGGGACGTCCTTCCAATAACGGCCATCTGGAGTGATACGGCAGCACCGATACGTACAGACTTCTCGCCTGCGCGGAATGCAGCACAACCGCGCCCGTTCCTGGGTCCGTCGACTTCCCCGCCCCGCAAGCACACGCCTTCAGCAAGCAGGTATCCAGCGCGCGCTGCTCCACTGTCAGTACCGACAATAACCGGCGGTCCTTGATGCGCAACGATGTTCCGTCAGCGATCAATGCCTCAGCACGCCGGTTCACGGACAGTACCTTCCCGAGTTGGTCCAGCGTGACGCATGCTGCGCCCATCAAGTCCAGGGCGTGTTGCCCAGCGGCCTTCCGGTCGCGTAGAGCGGAAAAGGCGCGGTACACTTTGAAGACTCTTCCAAGATGCGGCAACAGTTGTCTGAGTAACTCCTTGTCGCGGGCGTCGAAGGGTTGACCGGACTTCTGTCGCGTGACGGCCAGACCCGGTGCCGAACCCTCCGGGCCGAACACCACCGCCGCTCCCGCCCATTCAATCTTGTGCTTCAGAAAAAAATCATTGTAGAACTTCGACTTGCGAAACTTCTCCATCGGTAGAACATCTTCCGGAGAGCCGCAGTACCAGCCCTGAGCTTGATGCTTCTGTATCTCCGCCATCCATGGACTGACTCGCGTCAGGCGTTCCGCGTCCTGCCGCATCTCGTCCGTGAACCCCAGATCAACACAGACCGAGGTCCTCTTGCTTCCGGGATCGTGGAGGACAATCCCTGCCGTGTCCGCTCGAAGCGCTTCCGAAGCTCTTTGCAAGAAAACTGACCACATCTGTGGTTCTGTCGCCGCATCGTAGAGCGGGTCCAGCAAAGCCTTCGTCATGCCCGAATCGTTCGGATCCACGCTCTTACTCCGGATTCATTTCAAGCAGATATTTGGAAGAAGGATAGCAATTTCGAGGCCCCGGGATATATCTCCCGGAAAATTTATACATTATTCGCAAATTAATAGAGGCGTTCGATCAAATCCAGGTTGCGACGGAAGGGGTAAGAAAAAGTCTGGCGAGACCCTCTGGTCACGGGAGAGAGGGCAGGGTTGCAGAGAGGGCGCGGCTGAGTTGCAGCTCGATATCAATATCCTTGAAGATCACGGCAGCCGCTCCAGAGGGTAGGTCTGAAGCCATTTGGCTGGCGCTGCGGCGCGCCGCCAGCACCAGGATGGGAGTATCCGCATACACATCGAGCTGCCTGATCCGGGAGATCAGTTCAGCTCCGCCCATGCGTGGCATCGACAAATCCGTAATGATGATGTCCGGGACAAAATTATTCAGAACTTCCAGTGCTTCCACACCGTTTGTTGCCGACTCCACGATAAATCCACGCTCCTCGAGGAAGCGGCAAACGCTGTGGCGGATCAGCATCGAGTCGTCCACTACCAGCGCGGTCTTCGGAATAGGCGGCTGCAAAGGCATAGTTTGGGGAAAGCGCAAATTAACGTGCCGATAACACTATTATGTATAGCACTTTTCATTGATTTGCATAGTGACATGGAACCACGCCGCAAACGTGACACACTTCGGCGCAGTTCCAAAACAGGCTCCGTTCCCGCCAAGATCAGGCTTCGCCGAACCCGGAGTCCTCGATGGCCATGTCTTTGAATTCGCTGCTCTCAAATACCTCGCGGCATTCCAGGCATTCAACGAATTCCGAATCCTGTTCGCGGGCAACGATCTGCACACGGGGATGGCGGCACTTCGGACTCATGGGACTGCTCACTGGCGGCACGGCATGGTATTGCGATTGTGGTGACGGCATAAAGGAAATTACTCCCGCCAAAGCGGCAGGTGCGGGTATTTTAGCTTGGGCGGGGCGGAAGTCAAGAGAAGAGCGACAGGAATCCGTACATGTGCCTTGGTGCAGCGGCGCGTGGCCGGAAGGTGCCAATCCCGGTGTGCGGCTCTACGGGATATCTTTCATTAACAGCAGGGTTCCGTAACCCTCACCACTCGACGTGGTCGCACGCGCCACAATTCCACTGAAAGCGTGCCGTAACTCCGGGAACTTCACGACCACGGCCTTGATGACCGCGGAGTTGTCCTGGGACACCTGCGTCGTATTACTGATGTCGGCGGCTTCATACTTCACCACCAGGGAAAGCTGCCCCTGATCATCCGGCGCAGCGAAAGCCTGGGTCAGGTTGTAGATGCGCCCATTCGCTCCCGTCAGCAGCACCGCTTCCGATACTGGAAGGTCCGCAGGGCGCGCCGCCTGGATTTCATCCGACAGTTTGTCCAGTTGCAAGCTGCTCATGAAGTCCACCGGCGCGTAAATATCCCACGCGAGCGCGTAGTAAAGCCACGCGTTGTGGAGATCTCCCTGCTGTTTGAACTTGCGCGCCTGCTGCAAATACCAGGCTGCATCGTGGCCGGAAACCTCGCTGGGCTTGGGATAGTATCCCGCGAGTTTCCACTGGTTCTGCAGGTTCTGCAGCACAACGGTGACCATGTAAGGCACTTTGCCTCCGGTCACATTCGTCAGCACCAGCGCGTACTGTCCAGGATCCAGGTTGGGAATGGCAAAGGCAGCAGTGGTGGACGTGTGCCCGTTGCGGCCGAACGCTCCGCAGAAGAACTCGGCGCGGGGCAAGCGTCCACCGGCCTTGGAGGTGTCCAGGAGATAATCGCGGCGGATTGTGACCTGGTCTCCCAGCACGCCTTTGTCGCGCGCCACCGTTTCCTGGATGCCATCGAAGCTGGCGGCAAGGGTGGGGATCGCCGCCAGCCGAAGAGCCTGGAGGCCTCCATGAGCCGCGTACTGGATGAACTGCTCTGCGGCGCCGTCGATTGCCGCACGCACGGCGGGCTCAATCTCGTTGGCCTGGGAACACTCCTGCGCACGGGCGATGGCCGGAACCAGAAGACAAATGCTAAACACAACTGACGCAGAGAATCGCGCCAAGTTGGAATTCCCAGGCATTCCGTCGCCGGTCATAAGCTTCCATCGCATGGAGTTCATCGCGCCGGGACTCATCTCCGGCAGCAAGCCCTTAGGATTGAGCCAACAGCATACATCCCCCGCACGAGGGTGGTTCAAGCAAAATAAATGCCTGCCGTGATGGAGCAAATGGTCGCCCACTCCAACCAACCCCGGTGCTGATTCAGGAATGCGGCACGACTCGCCCCCGCTCGCAAAGACAGAAAAGCTTATCTGCAAGCGGGAACAGCACATACAATGTGCATCCAAAACGGGGAACGGGTTAGAATCGGGCAGATGAGTTGCATAGCAAGGCGGAGCCTGCAATGAAACGAACGATAGCAACGGCTTGTGTGTTGGCGATGATGTCCGGTGCCATCTGTGCCTGGCAATCCACTCCGCAGGCGCCCGCAGTTGCCAAGGCGCCAACGGCGCAAAACAAGGCGGCAGCCAAGCCGAAGACGTCTTTGCGGAAGAAAGCCAAAACTGTAGCGCCTCCGCCGTTGCCCGCACAGGAAATGCCTCCCCTGCCCGCGACCCTGATGAATAGTACTCCGGTAAAGCCGAATGTAACCCTGGAGGGTGGCCAACTCACCATTGACGCGCCGAACTCAACCCTGAGTGACGTATTGAGCGGCGTCCGCAAAGCGACCGGCGCGTCCATTGAGGGCGCTGTTCCCACCGAGCGCGTTGCGGTGAAGCTTGGCCCCGGCAATCCCGAGCAGGTTCTCGCCGCCCTGCTGCGCGGCACGCCCTATGATTACGTGATCCTCGGCGCGCTGGGGAAACCCGACGTGGTCACCCGCGTGATGTTGACCCAGCAATCCTCTACCGCCGCAGCCGCTGGCCCTTCCGCGGCAGCACAGGCACCCTCCGGCGGAGGATCGCGGTCCGAACCGCAGCCGCCACCGGGGGATGACAGTGTGTCCGAGCACACTCCTGCCGACGATGCTGCGGCAGCCCCTGAGAGCGCACCAGACCAGGCGCAGCAGACACCGCAACCGCAGCCGGATGCTAACCAGCCAAAGACTCCGGAACAGCTCTTCAAAGAGCTGCAGGAATTGAATCAGCAGAAGCAGCCAAAATAGTCTGGCAATTTGTATTAGGAAGTGACAGGGACTTTAAGATGGAAATGCCCCGCAGGAGAAATTTGCGGGGCGTTTCATTTCCGTAGAGACGCGCTCAGGCAAACTCAGGCCACGCCCAAGTCTGCGGTCAGAGCCTAGTCGCTGCCTGCTGATGTGGTAAGAACCTGAGCCGGAGTGGCTTTGATCAAATGCCGGCTGCGGTCGAAAACGTAGAGAATTCCAAAGATGATAGCGTAACCCAGCCCGACGCCCGCGGCAAGCGACAGAACAATCACGGCGATCAATGCAAATGACATTACGATCGAGAGCACGATTTCTTACCCTATTCTTTTGATGCTGGGCTGTAAGCCCAGGATTCGGCGGCATTTCCTCCGCCAGTTTTATGTTAACTGCATTGCCATTGCAATCCTGTGATCCCCAGCACTGAAAAGCCGCGAATTCACCGGTTTTTTGCAACCAGTCCCGCTGCCGGGGTGCGTTGCCGTGCCGTCCGGAGCAGCTCAATCCAATATGCGTTGGTTTGACCCGGACCGCTATTGGCAAATAAGATACCTGAGTTGAACTATCTCTTGATCCTTTTTAACCCGTCCGTGGAGCCGCGTCTAATTACGGCGGGCCTTGTACCAAACGCAGCACTTGCGGGCGGAAGAGTGAAGTAGCTCAACGGGAACCGATTAAACATGGTCATCCGCAACATCACCGTGCATGGCGCGCGCCAGCACAATCTGAAAAACATCGACGTTGAGATTCCCCGCAACACGCTCACGGTGATCACAGGGCTAAGCGGATCGGGCAAATCGTCGTTGGCCTTTGACACGATCTATGCCGAGGGACAGCGCCGCTACGTAGAGACTCTATCGGCCTATGCACGCCAGTTTCTTGACCAGATGGAGCGTCCCGACGTGGACTCCATTGACGGCCTGAGTCCGGCCATCTCCATTGAGCAAAAGACCACCTCGCGCAGCCCCCGCTCCACGGTCGGCACGATCACCGAAATCTACGACTATCTGCGCCTGCTCTATAGCTCCATCGGCATTCCCCATTGTCCCAACTGCGGCAAGGAAATCACTCGCCAGTCGGTGGAACAGATCACCGCGCGCGTGATGGATCTGGCCGAGGACACCAAACCTGGCGCCGAACCGCGCGTGATGCTGCTGGCCCCCATAGTGCGCGGACGCAAGGGCGAGTTCACCAAGGAACTGGAGAAGCTCGCCGCTCATGGATTTACCCGCGCCCGCATCGATGGCGAGCTGCGCGCGATTGAGGAAGAGATCAAGCTCGACAAACGGCGCAACCACACCATTGAAGTCGTGGTGGATCGTCTGCTGGTGAAGGAAGGAATTGAGAAGCGCCTCGCCAACTCTGTTGAGGTCGCCATGAAGCTTGGCTCCGGGCTGCTGGTGGTCAGCGTCGTGGGCGGCGAGGAGCATATGTACTCCTCGCGCATGGCCTGCCCGGAGTGCGGCGTCAGCGTCGCCCAGTTGGAGCCGCGCTCGTTCAGCTTTAACAGCATGTACGGAGCCTGCCCGGAGTGCAACGGCCTCGGATCGAAGTACGACTTCGATCCAGCAAAGGTCATCGTCGATTGGGCCAAGCCGCTGCTCGATGGCGGACTCGGTCCGGGAGCCGGCTCGGCTTCACTGCAAGCCATGGTCAAGCGTGCTGCCGAAGATAAAGGCATCGACCTTAGCACGCCCTTCGAGCAACTCCCGGAGGAGCAACAGAAACTGCTTCTGTACGGCGACCAGTCCAAGCGCGTGCGCTCGGGCTTCAAGGGAATCCTCGCCTTCCACAAGCACACGCTGGAGGAGGTCACCACCGAGGCCTACCGCGAATATCTGATGCAGTACATGTCGGCCACTCCGTGCCCGGTCTGCCAGGGACGCCGCCTTCGGCCGGAGAGCCTAGCCGTCAAAGTACACGACATGAGCATCGCCGAGTTCACGGCGCTTCCCATCTCGCGCGCGGTGGACGCCGCGGCCGGAATCGAACTCATCGGACGCGATGAAAAAATCGCTGGACGCATCGTCGGCGAAATCCGGGAGCGTCTTGGCTTCCTCAACCACGTCGGCCTTGGATACCTCTCACTCGACCGTTCCGCAGCAACTTTGAGCGGCGGGGAAGGCCAGCGCATCCGGCTAGCCACGCAGATCGGCTCGAAGCTGCGCGGCGTGCTCTACGTCCTCGACGAGCCCTCCATCGGCCTGCACGCGCGCGACAACGAAAAGCTGCTGCAATCACTGGAGTCGCTCCGCGACCTTGGCAACACGGTGCTCGTCGTCGAGCACGATGAAGAAACTATCCGGCGCGCCGATTACGTTATCGACCTCGGTCCCGGTGCGGGAAAACTTGGAGGGGAACTTGTCGCTGCCGGGACTCCTGCGGAGATCGCGCAGGTCGCCGGCTCGCTTACCGGGCAATACATCTCGGGACGCAAGACAATTCCCGTCCGCGACGAGCGCCGCAAGGTCAACGGCCACTCCATCGTTGTGCTGGGCGCGAAGGCCAACAATCTCAAGAATGTGGACGTCAGCTTCCCGCTCGGAGTGATGACCGTGGTGACGGGTGTCTCCGGCTCGGGTAAATCGACCCTTGTGAATGACATTCTCTATGCCGCGCTGGCGCAGAAGATTTACAAATCGCGGCAGGAACCCGGCGCGCATAAATCCATCAGCGGAGCCGAAGAGATCGACAAGGTGATCCGCATTGACCAGTCGCCGATTGGGCGCACGCCGCGCTCCAATCCCGCCACCTACACCGGAGTCTTCACCCAGATTCGCGAGCTCTACGCCATGCTGCCGGAGTCGCGCGAGCGCGGCTACAAGGCCGGACGCTTCTCCTTCAATGTCTCCGGTGGACGCTGTGAAGCCTGCCAGGGCGAGGGTGAGCGGCGCATCGAGATGAACTTTCTTCCCGACGTGTACGTGCTCTGCGAGGTCTGCGGCGGCAAGCGCTACAACCGCGAAACTCTCGCCGTACACTACAAGGGATACACCATCGCCGACCTGCTCGACACACCTATCAGCGAAGCGCTCACCGTGCTGGAGAACTTTCCGCAAGCGCGGCAGAAGTTGCAAACGCTCGTCGATGTCGGCCTTGGATACATTCACCTGGGTCAATCATCCGTGACCCTCAGCGGCGGCGAAGCGCAGCGCATCAAGCTGGCCCGGGAGCTAAGCAAACGCCAGACCGGGCGCACCCTCTACCTGCTCGACGAGCCAACCACTGGCCTGCACTTTGAAGACGTCCACCGTCTGCTCGAAGTGCTGCACCGGCTCACCGATCTCGGCAACTCGATCATCATCATCGAGCACAACCTGGACGTGATTCGCAACGCGGACTGGATCATCGACCTCGGCCCCGAGGGCGGCGAAGAGGGTGGAAGAATCGTGGCGCAGGGAACTCCGGAGCAGGTAGCCAAAAACAAGAAGAGCTATACCGGGCAGGCCCTCAGCGCAATGCCCCACCAGTAGCCTGACCCCGCTGGCTAATACCTGCGTCCTCCGCCCAGCACGCGTGCAGGCAGAAAGATCACGGCTCGCACCAGTTCCAGCACTCCCTCAACGGCAATCCCTACAATGCGGAAGGGCAGCAGGAACAGCCACACGATGGGATAGAGAAGAATCGCCAGCAGCGCAATCGGCCAGCAGAAAAAGAGCACAACAAGCCAAAGGAGAAAAGTCATTTCGTGCGCCTCAGTGGATATTACGCAAAGGCGGGGCGGATGGTTCCATGGGCTGCAATATACAGGGCGCGGAGTTCTCCGCGCCCTGTGCAACTCTGGTGAAGCCCTCTAGCCCGCCGGTGTTGCAGCCAGCGCTCGCTTGTCCGTCTTGCCGGTGATGGTGCGCGGCATCTGCGGAACAAAGGAGAAGCCGCGCGGAATCTTGTAGTGCTCCAGCAATTCGCGGCAGGCGACGCGCAGCGCTGCGTCCGTGAGGTTGAAGCCCGGGCGAAGCTGCACAAAAGCATGCAAGCGCGAGCCGTGCTTCTCATCCGGGAATGCGATCACGGCAGCTTCTTCCACTCCGTCGATTGTCTCCAGCGCGTTCTCCACCTCTGAGGGATAAACCTTTTCACCGGAAACTTTCACCAGGTCGTCGGCCCGCCCAACCAGGAAGAGAAAGCCATCCTTGTCGAGATAGCCCTTGTCGCTGGTGCGTAGGATTCCATTGCGAATTTTCTTCGCCGTCGCTTCCGCGTCGCCCAGGTAGCCGAGCATCACGGACGGTCCTGCAACGCAAACTTCGCCGATCACTCCAACCGGCAGGATCTCGTCGTTTTCGCCGCGAATCGTGACTTCGATATTCGGCAGCGGCCTTCCCACCGAACCGATAGCGTTGTCACTCGGAGGGCTGAAGGCCACCACCGGCGAAAGTTCCGTGGTGCCGTAGCCCTGTACCAGCGGATATCCGAAGCGCTCCTGAAACTCCTGGGCAACACGCTCGGGAAGCCGTTCGGCTCCGGCAATACAAAGCCAGAATGAGCTGGCGTCGATGACGGTCGGCTCCTTGATCAGCACCCGGTATTGGCCCGGTACGGCAATCAGGCAGGAGACACGGTGTTTCTCGATGAGTTGCAGAATCTGGCGCGGAATGAACTTCTCCGGCACCACGACGCATGCGCCTGTCGTCAGCGGCAGCAGCGTGCTTACCGTGAGTCCGTAGGCATGGAAGAGCGGCAGCACCGCGAGCATCACATGGGAGTCATCAAAGCCTGTTGCATTCTTGCAGCCGTCGATGTTGGCAAGAATGTTCTCCTCGCTTAGCGCCACCGCCTTGGGACGCCCCGTGGTTCCCGAGGTGTAAAGCAGCACGGCCGCCTCGGATGGATTCGGGCGCTGCGGCACCTGGCTGGGCTCAAACTCGGCGGAGGCGTCGCCAATCCAGCAGTGCATTCCCAGGGCCAGCATGTGCGGCAGGAAAGCTTCGCTGGTGATGACCAGGTCGACCCCGGTCTCCATGCACATCAGCTTCAGCAGCGGCGGCGGAGCCAGTGTAGGCAGCACGGCAACCGTCTTGCCCGCCCATACCGCTCCCAGGAACAGCGGAGCGAACTCCGGGGTGTTTGAGTAGAGCAGCGCCACCGTGGGCCCGGACGCGCGGTCCGCAATACGGCGGGCGACGCTGGCGGCACGACGCTCCAATTCGGCGTAAGAGATGGAGTAGTCCGTGCCGATGATGGCCGGGCGATCCGGATAGCGGCTGGCAGCCGCCTGGAAGCGCTGAAGGATGGCGCTAGAATGCATTCCGTTGACTCATTTTCTCAAGGAGTGTTGAATCTTTTGCGGGGTAAGTTTAGCACGCGGATACGCGCCGCACTAGGTTAGAGATACCGGAGCCGGCGGCAATACGCAGAGCCGCTCTGGAACCATGGCGGCCAGCGTGAGAGCGCGCGCCACCCGGTTGATCCATTCCGTCGCAGCATCCTCGGGCTCAAAGCCCGCGGTGGCTCCCGCCTGGGCGATTCCGGCGGTGATGGTGACCGCGATCGGCTCCAGGGCCTCGCGCAACTGCCCCACCAGCGTCTCCGTCTCCGTGACCTGCATGTGCGGCAACAAGAGGGCCACGGTATCACGTTCATAGCGGAACGCCATCGCTTCGTCCTGTGCAATCGAGCGCAAGGTACGCACCAGTTCAGAGACCGCATGCTCATGCTGAGACTCAGAGGTGAGTGAGACAACCTGAAGCAGCGCCAGGGTACTGGGGGGCTCTCCCGTAGAGCGTTGCCGGCCCAGTTCCGCCACCACGGCATCGATGTAGGAAGAACGTTTCAGTAGGCCGGTCTTTTCTTCAGCCACGCCCAGGGTTGAAACCAGTGAGCGCAAACGCGCTCCATGCACCGCGAGTGCAACCTGATCCGTCAGCGAACGCAACAGCGCCAGATCATCGGGCATCCAGCGGCGGCGCACTCCACATTGCTGCACGATGAGCAGTCCAATTGGCTTGTCTTCGCTGAGCAGGGCCAGCACAGCCAGTGAATACACGTTAAGGCGCACAAGTTCCTGGCGAATTGGCGAAAGCGGCTCGGAGATTTGCACGTCGGCGGCGCGGAAGACGGGATCAACCGCGGTCAGGCGCTGGCTCAGCGCCAGCAACCGAACCATCGCCGCGCGCTCGGACTTCGGCACTTCCGGCGAACAGTACTCCACCACCAGCGATGGTGGCTTGCCCGGCGTCGCCAAGGCCGCAAGGCATCGGCTGTATTGCCAGCGCGCGCCAATCTGGTTCACTGCGGTCACCAGCACGGAGCGGGGATCGGTCTGCCGCGCAATCAACCGGCTAACCTCGGCGGCCCGCACCATTCCGTCTGCCGCCCGATTGCGCTCCACCGGCTCTTCCTGCTGCTGCGCTGGGACCGGCAGTCCGGCGTTGATAAACAGTTGCCGCACCCGCGGGTCCTTCTCCATGTCGGCGGTAAAGCCCTGCTTGATCTGTTCAATCTTCTGCATGGCTTTGTCGCGCATTCCGTACTGCAAGAAAATCTCGGCTTGCAGAATCAAATCCTCCAGCACTTTCGGCGCGGGTATCTCCGCCTGACCACTCTCCTCGTCGTCGGCTACCGCAGTGACCACTTCCGGCGCATCAATGCCAAGGCGCTTGGCCACCGCCTGCAGACGATCCTCCGGAGCGTGCCCGGCCAGCTTCTGCATGTGTTCCCTGTGGATGGCTTCGTATGGGTCGATATCGACGGCGCGGTCGAGCGCATCGAGGGCCTTGGCGTAATTCCCCACGTTAAAGTACAGGTCAAAGAGCCGCGAGAGAATCTGCGAATATTCCTGCTCACGATTGGCGCTGTTGTAGAGTTCGGCCAGGTATTCAAAGAAAGGAATACTGGGTTTGTGCTTCTCCGCAAGCTGCGCCATGTCATACATAAACTGAAGGCGGCGTCCTGCTTTGCGGAAGTACTCCTCGAGGCGGTGGGCCAGTCCGAGCGCGCGGTCCACGCAGTCCCGGTCCACCAGGCCGCCGATCACCGAGTGCAGTGTTACCAGATTGCCCTTCGGGTTGCGCTCGAACAGCCCCCACGCAAAGGGTTCGGCTTCCTCCACCCTTCCCACCGCCAGCAGAGCCATCGCATAGGGTTCGCGCGCCTCTTCCGGGCTGGAGGGATACGTGGCCAGCGGCTGCAACAGTTCGATCGCCTCCGCCGCGCGGCCACTTGCAATCAACGCGCGGCCATGTCCAAGGCGCGCCGCCATGTTGGCATTGTCATTGACATAGGCCCGTTCGTACGCCTCGGTAGCATCCTGCCCAAGCCGCTCCAGCATGATGCCAAGGCGCACCAGCGCAATGGCGGCCAGTACCTTTTCGTGCAGCGCCTCAGAGATGCGCGCCTGTTCGCGATAATCCTCCAATCGCGGGTCCATCTCCAGCGAACGGCTGATGCATTCCAGCGCGCGGCGCGGATCACCCAGCCGCTGAAACTCTTCGAACGCTACCCGATAGGCTTCCCCGGCTTCCCGGCGGCTGGTGTTCTCGCACAGGTCCGCGTAGCGGCGCACCATTTCCGGATCCAGCGCCTTCAACCGCTGTAGTTTGCGGAAGACGACGGCCGCGTCGTTGAGTTGCTTCGCCTCTACGAAGTGCGCAAACAACCGGCGAAGCATCTCTGAAGCCAGCCCGAGTTGGCCCTGCGACAAACTGAGGTCGGCGATCTTCTGCAGCAGCGCCTCGTTATCCGGCTGCAACTCAATCGCCGCACGAAATTCCGCCAGGGCAAGTTCCGGCTTCCCCTTCTCCAGAAGTTTCTCAGCGCGGTCGATCAGTTTGGCGGCATCACCCATGGTTGAAGCGATTCTAAGCTGCAATGCCCATTGGCGCACATCTCGTTCGTCCGGAAATTCTCGCCGGGAGGGGTGACTGTTTCGACACGGCACCCTTGGCCCCCATTGACACTTCGCTTTTTATTCGCCAAACTAGCGGAAGATTTGTGGGGTTGACGAAAGGTCGGCCATGGCTTTGACAAAGCGGCAACGTCAGATGTACGACTTCATCGCTGAATTCGTACAGACCAACGGCTACTCTCCTTCCTTCGAGGAAATCGGCGCGGCGATGGGACTCAGTTCGCTTGCCACCGTGCATAAACATATAAACAACCTGGAAACCAAAAAGTTGTTGCGGCGCGACTACAACCGCAGCCGTTCCATCGACGTGCTGCCGCTTCCCGATGGGATTCCCAGCCGTGCCCGTGCTGTTGCCGTCAGTTCTTTTGAACTGCCGCTCGTCGGGCGCATCGCCGCCGGCCGTCCGATTGAACAGGTGGAGACTCCTGAGACGATCTCGCTCACCGATTTCACCCGCGCCAAAGATGTCTTTGTCCTCCAGGTGATGGGTGAAAGCATGCAGGACGAACACATCATGGACGGCGACTACGTGCTGGTGGAGAAGACCGAGAGCGCCCGGGAGGGCGAGATCGTGGTGGCCCTGTTGAATGGCTCTGAGACCACGCTCAAACGCATCTACCATGCGGGCGCGCAGATTCGTCTCCAGCCCTCCAACGCCGCCATGCAGCCCATCATGGTTCCCGCCGACTCCGTGCGGGTGCAGGGACGCGTAGTCGCGGTGCTGCGAAAGTATTGAACGATGGCTACTTGTGCGAAAGCATCTGGCGAACCTTGCGCGCCAGCACCGAAGGAGTGAACGGCTTCTGCAGGAACTCCATCTGTCCCTCGACCACGCCCTTCTGGAGCACGGTGTCTTCGTTGTATCCGGAGACATAGAGCACCTTGATTCCGGGGCGGAGCGGGACAAGGAGGTCGGCGAGTTCGCGGCCTGACATGCCTGACATCACAACATCGGTCATCAGCAAATCGATGGTCCCCTCGAAGGTGGCGCAGATATCCAGGGCCTCGGCCCCGCTGGAAGCTTCCAGAATCCTGTGCCCATCCCGGAAGAGGCTGGCCCGCAGCACAGCGCGTACCTCGGGTTCATCCTCCACCAGCAAAATCGTTCCCACTGCGGCGGCAGCAACCTCGGCGGGTCTCGCGCTGGCCGCCCGTGGAAGTGCCGCATCCGCCACCGGAAAGAAAACCTTGAAGGTCGCGCCGCAATTCGGCTGGCTCTCCACCGTGATGAATCCGTTACTTTGTTTGACGATCCCATACACGGTGGAAAGCCCCAGCCCTGTGCCCTTTCCGGCGTGCTTGGTAGTGAAGAACGGCTCAAAAATATGCTGCTGGAGTTCGTGATTCATTCCGGTTCCGTTGTCTGTCACGGTCAGCACCGAATAGGAACCGGACTGTTCCGTGCGCGGCGCAGTTCCATCCAGCGTTACGCTGCGAGTGCTGATGCTCAACTCTCCGCCGTTGGGCATGGCGTCACGGGCATTCACCACCAGGTTCATCACGACCTGCTCGATCTGGCTGGCGTCGGCGAGAATCAAGCCAAGCCCGGACTCAAGGTCGAATTGGAGCATAATGTCATCGCCCAACGAGCGGCGCAGAATCAGTTCTGTCCCCGTGAGCACGGAGTTCAGATCGAGCATCCTCGGCGCCAGCACCTGGTGCTTGCTGAAGGAAAGCAACTGCCGGGTCAGCGCGGCCGCGCGGTCGGTGGCATGGCTGATCTCCTCGGCTCCCATACGGACCTCTTCCGGCAGACCTTCGCCCCCGCGGATGGTCTCGCTACAGCAGCCGATCACCATCAGCAAATTGTTGAAGTCGTGGGCGATCCCTCCTGCCAGCCTTCCAACGGCTTCCATCTTCTGCGTCTGGCGCAACTGAAGCTCAAGGGCGCGTTGCTCCGTGATGTCGATGGCAGCGCACAGCACTGCCGGACGATGGTCGAGCATGATGCGCGCCGCTGCATAATCAACCCAGCGCACTTCGCCGTTCTTGCGAATCATGCGCGCCTCCCAGCGCTTCCCGACCTCCTCGCCCCGCAGCCTGCGTGTTGCCCGGTCCCGGATTTTTTCGCGGTCTTCCGGATGAAAGAGATCCCAGATGGGAAGATGCATGAGTTCTTCACGGGAGTACCCGCATAACGGCTCGCAAGCAGCATTGGCGTAAAGAATCGCCCCATCCGCATGAATGAAGTTCGCCGTCGGAACCGTCTCGGCTAGCGTGCGGAACTTGGCTTCGTTTTCCGCCAGCGCCAGTTCGGCCCTGGCTCGAGTAATGAACTGTCCCAGGTGGCTGCAAATTCCTTCTGTCAGTTCGCGTCGTCCCGTCTCATGCTGCGGCCTGTGCGATGAAAGCAACTCCATCACGCCCAGCACCTGCTTCTGCGTATCAATAATCGGAATGGCCGCCTGTGATCCGTCACGCAGTTTGCAGTCCGGCATCAACGCGCACGACGCCATTGGCTGAAAGTTGTCGCGCCGCAATGAGCGTCCGCTGGCAGCAACCTCTGCACTGAGCGCGCACTCTGCTTCCGCATTTTGAAAGTTGCCGCAGGAGCAATCCGGCCTGGCATAGCTATGGAAGCACTCCATCCCGCTCCCGCCAACCAGCCAAAGCCGCGCCACATCCCAGTCCAGCGATTCGGCTATTACCGGAAGCAGTTCTCTTACAGCCTCCTCCACCGTAGCCGCCCCGGCCAGGATTCGCGTTGCTTCCAGCCGCAGGTTTCGAAAACGCGTATTGCGGTTCACCTCGGTCATGTCCCGGTAAATGACCACCAAGCCGCCGCGGAAGCGCCCGGACGCAATCGGCTGCGAACTGACCTGCACCTCCAGCAGCGTGCCATCGCGGCGCAATCGCCGCGTCTCCAGATGGTGAATGCCGCCCCGATTGAGAGATTCAAGGCTTGCCGCAAACTCTTTCTGTAATTCAGCCGGAACCAGAACACCCGGCGTTTTTCCGCGCAGTTCCTCAATGGTGTAGCCGAACATCTGTTGGAAGCGGAGGCTGATCTGCACAATCCGGCGCGATGAGTTGAGAATTACAAGCCCGTCAAATGCCGAGTCCAGCAGTTCATCAAAGGTGAGTTGCGTCGGAACGTCAAACACAGATGCGGGTTGGGCCAGTATCAGGCGCTGGAAAGCAACTTCGCCCGGTAACAACGTGGCCGAGAAAATCCAAATGCTTCCTTCCCCCTTGAGCCGGGCGTGAAAGCTAATCTGCCGCTCTGCCGAACGCAGTCGCCCGATCAATCCATCATGCAGCGGCTTGTCGAAAAACGTCAGGAACTCCGCATGCCCTGAAAACACACTGGCCGCGGCATTGCATTGCAGAACCCGAAGCGCCTCGCAACCCACGATCCATGCAGGGCCGGGCAAAGCTTCCAGAATCTGGCTGCTCGCGGCGACCGACACTTCACCCTTCGCCCGATCAACACCGGACATGGCTCTCTCGCTTGCAGGAGAATGGTCTGACGGATAAGACCATCCACACCGCGAATGAATTTGCGTCCCAGCCTACATTCAAGCGCTTTCCGGATACAACAGGAATCCGACCCCGACCTTCAAGATTTGCGCCCAAGACAACAAAATCCGCGCACCCCATGAAAAAAGCCCAGCCAAGGCCGGGCTTTGGGGATATCGCTTCGTATCAGGCAAGCTTTTCCAGCGCCTTTTCGATCGTCTCCTTGGGAACGTAGCCGACGATCTGCTCCTGCACCTGCCCGCCTTTGAAGACCAGCAAGGTTGGGATCCCGCGCACTCCATAGCGCTGCGGAGTCGCCGTGTTGCGGTCCACATCCATCTTGGCAACTTTTACCTTGCCCTGATAGGCCTTCGCAATCTCATCCACCACCGGCGCAAGGGCCTTACAGGGGCCGCACCAAGTCGCCCAGAAATCAATCAGCACGGGCTGCTCACTGTTGAGCACCTCCTGATCGAAGTTTGCGTCGGTTACTTCCAGAATTGCATCGCTCGCCATTCTTCCTCCAGTTAATCGTACGAGAGCTTCTCTGCCGCCGCACCGCCCGGAGCAGCGCAGTAAAATCTAATCGTAACACTTCAATTCGATGCGCTGGCGCAGCTTTCGACGCAGAACCACTCCGTTGGCCCTGAATTTCGAGCCGGACCCCGGATTCGCCCTCCGGCCCGGCCACTGCTTACAATGAGGGCGGAGGCATTCATGCGCTATCTTATCGCCGTTCTTGCCCTGGCCGGACTTCTCGTCTCTTGCTTTGCCCTGCGCGAACACTACCGCACCGGCGTGGCTCCCTGCGACATCAACGAGCGCTGGGATTGCGGCGTGGTCAACCATAGTCCGTTCGCCGAGATCGCCGGAGTTCCCGTCGCCGTCTTTGGAATCCTCGGCTACGCCGCCATCGCCGCCTTCGCCCTCGCCCGCCGCTGGTGGCTCGTCCTGCTGCTTACCACCGGAGCCGTCGGCTTCTCCATCTACCTCACCTACGTCGAGGCCAGAATTCTGGAAACCTACTGCATCTGGTGCGTCACCTCAGCGGGAATCGTTGCGGTGACGGAGATCGCGAGCATCGTGGCCCTGGTGCGAAGGAAAAAGGCGTAAGGCCTCGAGGATGGCCCGGTCGCCTGTAATTGGCGATCGGGGCGAGAATTGCGCATCAACTCTCGATTTGTGTTCTCCTTTTCTTCGCTGTCGCGCTACAATCCCCCTCGTGGACCTCAAAGAAAAGCTGCGGATTCTCAGCGATGCCGCCAAGTATGACGTGAGCTGCGCCTCCAGCGGCTCACGGCGCACTGCGCCCGCAGGGGGCCTTGGCGCGACCTCGAGCGCAGGCATCTGCCATAGCTTCACCCCGGACGGGCGCTGCATCTCTCTGCTCAAAATTCTGCTGACGAACTACTGCGTTTACGATTGCGTCTACTGCGTTAACCGCGTCTCCAGTGATATTGAGCGCGCCCGCTTCACCGTGGACGAGGCGGTCAACCTCACCCTCGATTTCTACCGCCGCAATTACATCGACGGCCTCTTCCTCAGCTCCGGAGTCATCCAGAATTCCGACTACACCATGGAACAACTCGTCGCCGTCGCCCGCTCTCTGCGCGAGACGCATAAGTTCGGCGGCTACATCCATCTCAAGGCCATTGCAGGCTGCTCCGCGGACCTGCTGCGGCAGGCTGGTCTCTGGGCTGACCGGCTCAGCGCCAACATCGAGTTGCCCACGCAGGAAGATCTCAGCCGCCTTGCCCCGGAGAAAACTCTGGTGCAGATCGAGGGCGCGATGGCCAGCATCCACACCGGCTCAGCCGAGGCCCGCGCCGAGCGCAAACACTCACGCTCCGCTCCGCGATACGCGCCCGCCGGACAGAGCACCCAGCTTGTGGTCGGCGCAACTCCTACTACCGACCGCAGAATTCTGCAAACCACCTCGCGCCTCTATCAGAGCTACGAACTCAAGCGTGTGTACTACTCCGCCTTCAGCCCGTTTCCCCGCGCGGATGTACGCCTGCCCTTGCAGGCTCCGCCCCTGGTACGCGAGCATCGGCTCTATCAGGCTGACTGGCTGATGCGCTTTTACGGCTTTCGCGGCGAGGAACTGACCACCGACGCCGAACCCAACTTTGACAGCGCGCTTGATCCAAAGATGCAATGGGCTCTGCGCAATCGCTGGTTCTTTCCCGTGGACGTGAACCGCTCCCCGCGCGAATCGCTGTTGCGCGTACCCGGTCTCGGCTGCCGCACGGTGCAGAAGCTCCTCGGCGTCCGCCGCTATCACCAGATCACGCTCGCAGACCTTGTGCGCCTGCGCGTCTCCATCAAGCGCCTGCGCCCGTTCCTCATTACTGCCGATGTCAACGACGGTCTGCGCACACTCGACCTGGTTGAGCTTGCTCCGCTCGTGCGGCCCTCGGCTGAACAGCTATCGCTCTTTGATCCCGCCACCGCGCTTACCGGCGAGCTATGAGTTGTGCGTGATGAGACAGATCCGCATCAATCCTGATTTCACAAGCTGGCAGAGGGCTGCCAAGTGGCTGCTTCTCGAACAGACTCCGCCGCACCACGTCGAGTGGGTGGAGGGTGGCGCAGGGCAGGCATCGCTCTTCGCCGTGGCAGAGGAATTTACCCGCAATCATCCCGGAGCGTTAAGCGTTCCCCGCAACTTCATGCAAATCGCGTACACCGTCGCCTGCCATCGCGATCCTCATCACTGGGACCGGATGTACCGCGTGCTCTGGCGGCTGCTCCATGAAGACCGCAATCTGCTCCGGATCGCAGTTGATCCCGATGTGCGCGCTCTGGTTGAGTTACAGCAGGAAGTTTGCCGCGACGCTCACCACATGCTCAGTTTCGTGCGCTTCCGCGAGTTGAAGAGCGAGCAGCGATTTGTCGCCTGGTATCGTCCGGACCACCGCATTACCGGGCGCGTCGCGCCCTCATTCGTCCTGCGATTCAGGGCCATGTGCTGGTCCATCCTAACCCCGGACGAATGCGCCCATTGGGATCAAGGGGAGTTGCACTTTACTCCCGGCGTCGAGCGCCAAGCCGCGCCCACCTCGGACAAAGTCGAGGATCTCTGGCGCGAATACTACCGCTCCACCTTCAACCCCGCGCGCCTCAACGAGGGCCTGATGCGCCAATTCATGCCCGCCCGCTATTGGGAGAACATGCCCGAAGCCGAGATCATTCACGAGACCATCGCCACCAGCTCCCAGCGCGTCGAGCAGATGCTCGCCAACAAAAGTCCGCGCCGGACGAAGTAGCTAATACTCAGGAAGGAAAACAGTCCGTTTGAAGCTCAGGCCGTCACGACTGAAGTGCAGTTGGGGCAGCGCCGAGCTTCCAGAGGAATATCGAGCGTACACTCGGAGCACTTCTTGGTCGTCGGAGCCGCTGCCGGCTCAGGCTTCTTCAAGCGGCTCATCAGATGGTTCACCGGCACCACAACCGCGAAATACACGGCGGTGGCAACCAGCAGGAACGAGATGAGGGCGTTCAGAAAATTGCCCACCAGCAGTTTGGAGCCGTTGAGTGTGAACGCAACCGCACTGAAGTCCGGTTTCCCGACAAATGCGGCAATCGCCGGTGTCAGCAGATCCTTGGTCAAGGAAGTCACCACGGCACCGAAGGCTGCGCCGATCACCACACCGACCGCCATATCCACCACATTGCCGCGCAGAATGAAATCGCGAAATCCCTTGAGCATGTGCACGCCTCCTGAGCAGTGTGCCGACTACTAAGAACTTTTGGGAGTGTCGAAGTGCCTACAGCAGATTGTGTGACAGAGTAAACGTCCGGCAGCGTCCTTGGCAAACCGGAGCTTACATCGCCCGGGCGCTCTGCCCTAGACGGCCTGCCCCGCGCTGAATCCCGAGGCCCACGCCCACTGGAAGTTGAATCCGCCCAAGTGCCCGGTCACATCGACAACTTCGCCCACAAAATACAAGCCCGGAACCTTCACGGCTTCCATGGTCTTTGCCGAAAGCTCGTTGGTATCCACTCCACCGGCGGTGACCTCCGCCTTGGCGAATCCTTCTGTACCGGCGGGCACGAATTCAAAATGATGCAGCAGCCGTTCAGCTTCTTCAAACGCCGCGTTCGTCCACTTCTTCAAGGGGTGTAGTTCGAGCCAGCGCTCTGCAAGTCGGATTGGTAGCACCTCGCGCAGGGCCGCCCCTGCGGCCGCTGCATCGCGCCGCGCGCCGGACTCCAGCAGATGCCCGAAGACCTGCACATCGGGAGCGAGATCCAGCGTCACCTTCTCTCCCGGCTGCCAGTACGAAGAGATCTGCAGAATCGCCGGACCACTGAAGCCATGATGCGTGATCAGCATTTTCTCCCGGAAGCTCTGACGCCCGACGCTCGCAACTACCTCGGTGGAGACGCCCGTCAGATCGCAGAAGCGTTTTGTGTCCGCCGAATTCAAGGTGAATGCCACCAGCGCCGGACGCGGCTCCACTACGTTCAATCCGAACTGGCGCGCCAGTTCATAGCCAAACGCCGTTGCGCCCATCTTCGGAATCGAAAGGCCGCCGGTTGCCACCACGAGCGCGTTCGAAGAGAACTCATGCTCGCCCGTTACTGCCGTGAACTGTTCCGCGTGCCGCACTTCCTTCACCTGCGCAGAGAGCTTCACCCGCACTCCCACGCGCACGCACTCTTCTTCCAGCATGGTCAAAATATCCTGCGCGCTGCGGTCGCAGAAGAGCTGTCCTAGCTTCTTCTCATGCCAGGCGATGCGATGCCGCTCCACCATGGCCACAAAGTTCTCTGGGGTGTAGCGCGCCAGCGCCGACTTGGCAAAATGCGGATTGGCCGAGATGTAGTTTCCCGCCGCGCTCTCCGTGTTCGTGAAGTTGCAGCGCCCGCCGCCCGAGATCAGAATCTTCTGCCCCGCACGGTTCGAGCTTTCAAGCACCGTAACCGAACGGCCGCGCTTTCCAGCCTCGATGGCACACATCAGTCCCGCCGCGCCTGCGCCCAGAATGAGAACGTCGGAATGGTATCTCATGCGGAAAGCCTCCGCGAATTTTGCTCTGCTGTTCTCATTGGTTACCTCGACTCCACGGTCGCTGTCCACGCGGACAGCGCCACTCTCTACAGTACAAGACTCCACGCTTTCACGCCCTGTGCTTGGGGAATCGGCCAACCCGGCGGCGAAAACTCTATTCTAAAAATTCAGGACAGTATAAGTTTTACGAATGATCTTTGCGGCTATCATTAGTTCAGCGAACCTCGGGGTGGGCGTTCGCAGGAAACGGAGCTCGTACACGATGACTCAGGCTTTGCTGCAAGGGACCACCAGTTATTCGCGCGGCGCTGACACTCCTCCGCTGCTTGATCTCTGCATTGGGCAGGTTCTTGACCAGGTGGCGGCGCGTTATCCGGAATCTCCCGCACTGATCCTCCGGCAGGAAAGTTTGCGATATAGCTGGGCTGAGTTGCAGGCCGAGGTGGACCGCACGGCTCGCGGCTTGATGTCTCTTGGATTCGCCAAGGGAGATCGCGTTGGAATCTGGGCGACCAACATCTCGCAGTGGGTGCTGATGCAGTTCGCCACGGCGAAGATGGGGGCGATTCTGGTCAACCTCAATCTACGCTTCCGGGCCCACGAACTTGAGTTCGTTCTCAAGCAGGCCGGCTGCAAGGGATTGGTGATGGAGCGCGAATTCCGCGACTGCAACTACGTGGAGACCATTCAGCATCTGGCACCCGAACTCGACACTTGCAAGCCGGGAGAGTTGCGGGCGCAACGTCTGCCGCAGCTTCGCCAGGTGGTGTACATCGGAGAGAACACTCCGGCGGGGATGTTGAACTGGAAGGCCATGATGGCCCACGCGGAGCGAGTCACACCCGCCGAACTGCACGTCCGCGAAGCCAGCCTGAATCCACACGACACCATCAACATTCAGTACACGAGCGGAACCACGGGAACTCCGAAGGGCGCTGAACTGAGCCACTACAACGTGGTCAACAACGGCCAGTTCATCGGCGACTCGATGAAGCTGACCGAGGCCGACAAGGTTTGCATTCCGGTTCCCTTCTACCACTGCTTTGGGATGGTGCTGGGCAACATGGCCTGCCTGACGCACGGCTCGACGATGGTGATTCCCGCCGACTACTTCGATCCGCTGGCCACCATGCAGACCGTGCATGACGAGCGCTGCACCGCAGTGTACGGCGTGCCCACCATGTTCATCGCCGAGCTTACGCATCCGCGCTTCAAGGAGTTTGATTTCACTTCGCTGCGCACGGGAATCATGGCCGGATCGCTCTGCCCCATCGACCTGATGCGGCGCGTGATACGCGACATGCACTGCGGCGAGTTGACGATCTGTTACGGCCTCACCGAAGCTTCGCCGGTCATCACGCAGACCACCACCGAAGATACGCTTGAGCGCAAGACGACCACGGTGGGCCGCGCGCTGCCACATACGGAAGTGAAGATCATCGACCCGAACACCGGGAAGGTGGTGCCACTCGGCGAGAACGGCGAACTCTGCACGCGCGGCTACCTTGTGATGAACGGCTATCACAACGATCCCGTCAACACCGCTACGACCATTGAGCCGGATGGATGGCTGCATACGGGCGACATCGCCAGCATGGACGAGCATGGATACGTCGTGATCACCGGACGCCTTAAGGAGATGATCATCCGCGGCGGCGAAAACATTTACCCGCGCGAGATTGAAGAGTTCCTCTACTCCTGCCCCGGCGTGAAGGATGTGCAGGTGATCGGTATTCCCAGCGAAAAGTATGGCGAAGACGTGATGGCCTGGATCATTCCGCACGAAGGCGTGACGATGGAAGCCGAGGCCGTGCAGGCTTTCTGCCGCGAGCAGATCGCGGGCTTCAAAGTTCCGAAGTTCGTCAAGTTCGTGGACTCCTTCCCCACCACGGTCACCGGCAAGGTGCAGAAGTTCATCATGCGCCGCACGGCGATGGAAGAGATGGGATTGAAATAGTTTTCTAAAACGACTGCACGACTGAGGCGCTGCGGCGCCTCATTTTTATTGCGCGCAAGTTAGAATCGCTGGGTGGAGAAAGCGTTGAAGAGAAGCGCGTGGAGCCGCTGGCCGCTGGCGGGGATGGTCGCTTCAGAGGTGGCGATTACGGTCTCGATTGAGTTGCTGGCGCGGCGGGCTCACCTCTCGCTGGCAACGATTCTTGTGGATCGCTCACTGTTGGCGCTGGCGTTGCTGGCGCTGATTGTGCGGCCATCGCGAGCGCAATGGATGCCGCGCTCTCCGCGGCTTGCGCTGCTAAGGGTGGTCACCGGCGGGCTTACGTTTGTCGGATGGTTTGGAGCCATTGGACTGCTGAGCGGACGCGTGACGCAGGCGGTGCTGCTGCTCGATGCGCTGATCCTCGCGTATGTGCGCGGCGAGCGCAGAGGCTACGAACGGCGCACGCTGCTGGTGCTTTCGACGGCGCTCCTGCTGTTCGCGGCGGAGGCCGTGCGCGAGCCGGGGACGGTGCTGAACGCGGCGCGCGGAATTTTGTTTCTGGTGATCGCGCTGGCCTCGCGAGCCGCTACGTACAAGGTGTGGGAGCGCGCGCAACACAAGGATGAGCATCTGTTCTGGCTGATCGCTCCGGCGCTTGTTGGAGCGGCGCTGGGCGGCTTCTTTCTGAGCGCGGCTTCGCACACGGCGCTGCAAAGTCTCTCACCAGGCATGTGGGGCGTGATGCTGCTGGTGGCCGTGGTGGGGCTCACGGGATACTTCTACATGAACACGGTGATGGCCTTGCTGGGCGCGTTCTACACGCGGGTGGTGGAGTTGTGGCAGGTGCCGGCGCTGTGGGCGATTCATCTGCTGACCGACCACGCGCAGGTTGATTTTGCGCAAGGGGCGCTGGGAGCGCTGGTGGCGTGCGCGTCGGCGTACACATATCTGAGGCATCGGCGCGGAGAGAGAGTTGCAGGGCAATAAATGCTGTTTTTGCACTGAGGATGGTGCAAAACGAGGCTATGGATTGGCGAGGTGGTTAATGGTTTGGAGACGAGAGGTAACTTCGTGGGCAATGGTTGAGGGAGGTCTCCAACGATTGGCGAAGTGGTTACGAGTTTTGCGCGGCGGGGGTGGCGAGTTTGCCTATCGTCTCTCCCAACCGGGCTGGAGGGGTGACCAGAACGGGAAATTCACAGAAATATCTTCGCGGAGGTGAGGGGATTTCTGTCGTGAGGGCTAGTCGGAGGAGGGAAATTCTCGTGGTGCTTCGGCGGGAGCGGGGTGACGGGAATTCTGGCTGGGGGTAGGGAGTGGAGAGCCTGTTTGCATCAACTAACGTGGAACTCGGACGCGAATCGGCGTAAAGTGCAGGCGATGAAGATGACCGCCGACAAGTCACTGCTGAATTGGAAACTTCGAGCTTCTGTTGTGGCTGGCGCGGCTGTCGTTGTGTCGGTGCTGATCGGATACGCTGTTGCCCAGAATCATGCAGCCGGAGTGAGTGGGAGAGTATTTGATCCAGTTGGAGCGGTCGTTCCCAACACCAGCGTCAACATCGACTCCAGAGGCGGGGGCCCTGTCGGCACCACTTCGACCAACTCCGAGGGAGCGTTTCAAATCAGCTTGCCCCCCGGTTTCTACACGATCACTGCCAGAAGGGCCGGATTTGCAACCGCATCAAGAGACGTAGCGGTGAAGGCGGGAAAAATCGGTCACCTAGCGATCACCTTGAAGGTTGCAATATCCGATACACCGGCTCGTCCAGAGGTGTTCGAGGATATTGTAGTTCCAGGCTCCCAGTTGCGACTACGGATTACTTACGGTGATACGGATGACCGGCTCGAATCCAATGGCAACCTCGCTTTTACGGGCCATCATGCACACTCAGGTTCGATCATCCTCTCTTTTGACAACATGACGTTTTGGGCAGACCAAGTGCGTGTCATCCGCGACCCACTCAGAATCGATGCTGTCAGTACTGTCTCACCGATTGTGATTGATAACCCACCAAGTAAGCTTGCATACGCCAAAGGTCTGTCGCTTACATTTGCAAACGGGACGTACAAGATCAGCACAGTCAAATGCACCCTAGAAATGGGCGGCAAGTGTAACTAGCAACGTTCATGGGGTGAAGGTGGTTTGTTGAGCACAAATGGCCATCTCACTCACGATCTGGAGAGATGCAACGGCGGACGCGCGGCGCGGCGGCTCGGATGCGTGGGCAGATGGGAGCTTGGAACGCGCTTCGCGCGGCTGTCATAGATCCCACCTTCGCTTGCCAAAAGAGGCAAGCGAAGATGGGGCACCCGGCACCCGGCGAGTCTCTCTCGCGCCTTTGTCGAGCCCTAGGTGAGTAAGACGGGAAACCCAATACGTAGGAGCAATTCCGGGGAAGACATACCCTGCGACGTGGCTAGGCCAGGTTTGCGAAAGGTCATGGGAGCGGCTGGTTGAAGTGCCATAGAGGCGGCACAAGATATTTGAGCGGTGCTGGGATTCCTCGCGGGGCTCGGAATGACACTCTTTTAAGATGGATACAACAACTCTAAAGCCTCTCTAGGAGCCCGCGCATTTCAGATACCTGCCGATAAATCGCCATATCACTCACGATCTGGAGAGATGCAACGGCGGACGCGCTGGGCGGCGGTTCGGATGCATGGGCGGATGGGAGCTTGGAACGCGCTCCGCGCGGCTTTCATAGATCCCACCTGCGCTGGCGAGATTCTTTCATTCTTGCTTCTTCACCGCAGGTGACTTACCGATTCCTGTCGAGCCAAGTAGCTCACTATCTTGGTGGCCGAAAAGTTTGGGGCGGCATGTGTAGATATGAGCTGGGCTGGGGTCCTTCGGCTACGCCTCAGGATGACCCTCTTAGAAATAGACACATCGTTCAGAAACGGCGTATCTTAGGCGCGTTGTGAGAGCGATAGCTGCTGCATAATCGCCAAGGTACTCACAATCTGGAGATATACAGCGGCGGACGGGCAACGGAGATTTTGCCGATCATCACACCAGAATGTTCGGAACTGTTCCGGGGCGCCTCTCGTATCTAGAATCAGGTTGTCGTGCGGAATGATTCTGTTCGCGAGGAAAAGTGATGCGCAAGGGATACAGCGGATTCGTCTCGATTGGCCTGTTGTGGCTCGTGGTGTTGAGCGTGCCGGGAATTGCCGGCGCAGCGGTGAAGGACAGTGCCAACGCAATCGTGATCACGTTCAAAGACGGCCACCAGCAGAGCTTCCCTCTGGCCGAGATAGCGCGGATTGAGTTCAAGTCGCCACCGGCGGCTGCTGCGGCTGCGGCAAAGAACCCGGGCAGCGGCGCGGAGGCACCCGGACGCCACCGCTTCGTTGGCAAGTGGACCGTCGGCGACGGACGAGGGCACACCCTCTACTTCACGTTTGAAGAGAATGGCCAGGCCACAAACACCGTCGACAATGGCGGACATGGCACCTGGACTTACTCGAACGGTGAGGTACATGTGAGTTGGGATAATGGCTGGCACGACGCCATTCGCAAGGTGGGCACGAAATACCAGAAATTCGCGTACGCGCCCGGGATGTCATTCAACGACACTCCCGACAACGTGGCCGATGCCCAGAAAACCAATCCCGAGCCAATTTAGAGCAATTTCTGGGTTGGTGTGTCCTGCTCTCCCACCTTGTATGTTCCGAGATGAAGCGTGATGATGGGTTGCGTTTCGGCGGAGAGGCCGGTCCCACCTGAGGCCAGCGCGAGCTGAAGCCTGG
>Ga0302320_10000166_pt1 | contig 143094 bp, 124 predicted proteins | sample Bog_T0_3_FD_202130 | JGI IMG/M metagenome (GOLD analysis project Ga0302320, IMG submission 202130) | Peat permafrost microbial communities from Stordalen Mire near Abisko, Sweden - Bog_T0_3 | ecosystem: Environmental > Terrestrial > Soil > Wetlands > Peat | place: Sweden: Abisko, Stordalen... | reverse complement strand
TACATAGGCTTCCGCGGAGGGCGGCTTCCTTCAAGTCGCTGTATCCGAAGCGCCCCGAGCGAGAGCATGCAACTGCGTACTGTTGCGTGGCGGGGCGCTCCAGATACAGCACTAAGACATTTCGGGAGTAATCCTGGGGGCCTATTTCGCTCTTATTGAAGTCCAGAGCAAAACGGGTTCCCCGACCGGGAGAGCAGACAAACTACCTATCGAATAGCCGCTCCGGCGAGGTTTTCTGGCGAGCCATTTGACGTTTCTGGCAGCCGGTGGTAGTAATCTTACCCATAGCGCAATCGATTGCGCTCCACCAAACTGTCTGCCGCAGTTCGTCCGATGGCTAAGCTTTGGTGCAGCCTGTTTTCCTTTTGCACTGCGATTGGGAGAGAGTAATGCTTCGTATCTGTCCGGCTCTGGTTTCAGGAATCATCGTGGCAGCTTTGTGTGCTCCGATACACGCACTCCAGGCCTCCGAGCCTTCGACAGGAATGGGAGCGGCAGAGGAGCAGGTGACCATCGACGTACACGCACCTGCTGCGCCGTTTCCGCATTACTGGGAGCAGATGTTCGGCTCAGGGCGTGCCAATCTCGCGTTGCGTGAGAGCTACCGCGACGATTTGAGGCGCGTAAAGAAGATCACCGACTTCCAATATGTGCGCTTTCACGCGATCCTCCACGATGAGAACGGCGTCTATAGCGAGGACAAGCAGGGCAACCCGGTCTACAACTGGTCCTACGTCGATCAAATCTACGACGGACTGCTGGCCAACGGCGTGCGGCCTTTTGTGGAGATCAGCTTCATGCCGAAAGCGCTGGCGGCTGAGCTGGATTATCACGCGTTCTGGTACAAGCCGATTGTTTCTCCGCCGAAGGACTACGCAAAATGGGACGCTTTGATTACTGCGTTTGCGCAACATCTTGTGGAGCGCTACGGGATTGACGACGTTTCGCAGTGGTATTTCGAAGTGTGGAACGAACCGAACATCGATTTCTGGCGGGGAACTCCGAAGCAATCCAGTTATTTTGAACTCTACGATCACACCGCGCGCGCTCTCAAGGTAGCGGATGCGCGGATCCGCGTAGGAGGGCCGGCGACCGCGCAAGCAGCGTGGGTGGGCGACTTGATTGCGCACACCACACAGAACCAGGTGCCGCTGGACTTCGTTTCTACGCACGTGTACGGCAACGACAGCGTTGGCGACGTCTTCCACGACGATCGCTCCGTGGCGCCGCACCAAATGGTTTGCCAGGCGGTCAAGAAAGTTCACGAGGAGATCGAACACTCCGCGCGGCCTAAAATTCCGCTCATCTGGAGCGAGTTCAACGCGACCTATGCGAACGAGCAGGAGCTCACCGACTCGATTTATATGGGGCCGTGGATGGCGCAAACAATTAGTCAATGCGACGGCATGGTGGACATGATGTCGTATTGGACATTCTCCGATGTGTTTGAGGAACAGGGCGTAGTGAAGACGCCGTTTTACGGAGGATTTGGGCTGGTGGCGGAGGACGGAATTCCCAAGCCGGCGTTCGATGTCTTCGCGCTGCTTCACGAACTGGGCGAAGAACGTCTGCCCGAACCTCAAGGAGATGTGCTGGCGACGCGCCGCAGCGATGGAACCGTGGTGATCGCGGCCTGGAATCTGGTTGAACCTGGAGCGGACGGCAAAGCGAAAACCATCGCCATCGATCTGAAGGGCACCGGCGATAACGCGCAGGCCACCATTCGACGCGTCGACGGCTCCCATGGCGACACGCTGGACGCGTGGAAAAAGATGGGTAGTCCGCAGAATCCAACGCAGGCGCAGATCGACGCGTTGCGCAAAGCCTCCGAGACAGGACCCCCGGAAGTGCGTGCCATCGGACACCATCGGCTCATGCTCACACTTCCGCCCATGGGGCTTGCGGTCGTGGAGATTCGATAAACCAGTCAAAATAGAGATTGGGAGTTCGACCATGAGATTTGATTCGCTGCCGGCGGTCAGCCGCCGCCAGTTTCTGCGCACGTTGGCTGCAATGACCGCAGGTAGCGCCTTGCCCGCGGCATACGCAACGGACAAAGAGCACAACACGGTCTCCCGCGAGGACGAAGAGCTACTCGACGATTTGGAAAAGAGTGGCTGCCTGTTCTTCTGGGAGCAGGGAAGTCCGACCACCGGGCAGGTTCTAGACAGGGCGCGCCACGATCTCAACGGTGCCCGCGATCCGCGGCGCATGGCAAGCATCGCAGCCACAGGGTTCGCACTCACGACGCTTGCGATTGCCGACAAGCGCGGCTACTTTCCGCATGCGCAGATCGTGGAGCGTGTGCGGACTACGCTGGATTGGCATTTGAACAAGATGCCCGAGGTGCACGGGTTCTTCTATCACTTCACAGACATCGAATCCGGCGCGCGCGTTGGCCGCGCGGAGCTTTCGTCGATAGATACGGCGCTGCTGCTGTGCGGCGTGCTTACCGCGCAAGAGCATTTCCGCGATGCCCGAATCAAGACCCTGGCACAACAGATCTACGAGCGCGTGGATTGGCCGTGGATGCGGAACGGCGGCGACACCTTCGCGATGGAGTGGAGGCCCGGTTCAGGCTTCGGCGCAGCGCGCTGGAGCCACTACTGCGAGCTGATGATGATTTATCTGCTGGCCATCGGGTCGCCATCCCATCCAGTCCCACCGGAAACCTGGAATAACTTTTCGCGCCCGATTATCCAATTTGAGGACTACAAATACATCAGCGGAAACGACCCGCTGTTCACGCACCAGTACTCGCAGGCGTGGTTCGACTTCCGCCACAAGCACGACGCGCATGCTGACTATTTCGAGAATTCGGTGATCGCCACACGCGCCCACAAGGCGTTCTGTCTTTCTTACCCGGAGTGGTACAACGAAGGCTACTGGGGCGTTTCGGCATCGGATTCTGCACACGGATACCAGGCCTGGGGTGGGCCACCGGCGATTGGGCCGCTCGATGGCTCGGTGGTTCCTTGTGCCGCAGCCGGCTCGCTACCCTTCCTGCCCGCAGATTGCATCGCCGTGTTGCGCTCCATGCGCGCGATGTGGGGCGACCGTGCCTGGGGGCGATATGGTTTCGTCGACGCCTTCCATCCCGCGGCAAACTGGTACGATCCAGATGTGCTGGGAATTGACCAGGGAATTTCAGTTGTAATGGCGGAGAATCTTCGCAGTGGATTTGTGTGGAAGACTTTCATGCGCAACCCCGAGTGTGTGCGCGCCATGCAGTTGGTGGGCTTCAAGAGCGAGAGCAGAGGTACCGGTTTAACAACATCATGACGCAGAAGCCGCTCAAGCCGATCACCCTGAAAGAGCTCTCAAACCTTCTCGAGCTATCGCAGTCTACGGTCTCCCGCATTGTCAACGGAGAAGCGGACAAGTTCCGCATCGCCCGGCAGACACAGCAGCGCGTTCAGCAAGCCGCGGCGCTCCATGGGTACACGGCCAACACGGTGGCCCGCAGCTTACGCAAGAAGCGCAGCTGCACGGTCGGCGTGATTGTGCCGGAGATAAGCGAGGGATATTCGACCGCCGTGCTCGGCGGCATTGAAAACGAACTGCTGAAGTACGGCTTCTTTTACTTCGTGGTGAGCCACAGGCATCGCCCCGATTTATTGAAGGGCTATCCGCGCATGCTGCTGTCGCGCTCGGTGGAGGGGATTATTGCCGTCGATACAGCCATTGAAGAGGACCTGCCTGTTCCCCTGGTTTCCGTTTCCGGCCACCAGCACCGCGAAGGTCTCATCAATATCGAGCTCGACCATGGCCAGGCCGCGCAACTGGCGCTTTCTCATCTACAGGAACTTGGTCACAGGGACATTGCATTTATCAAGGGGCAGGCCTTCAGTTCCGATACCAATCGGCGCTGGCACGCGATCGTCGAAGAAGCAAAGGCTCTCGATATCACCATTCATCCAGAACTCGTGGTGCAACTACAGGGATCGGAGCCCGGGCCCGGACCAGGCACGGAGGTGACCTGGAAGCTGCTTCAAGCAGGGCGGCACTTCAGTGCGCTCTTCGCCTTCAACGACGTGACCGCGATGGGAGCGATTCTTGCCTTGCGCGAGGCAGGCTTGCGCGTTCCCAAAGACGTTTCAGTGGTCGGCTTCGATGACGTGTTGGCTGCCTCCACCTATAATCCTCCTCTCACCACGATTCGTCAGCCCTTACGGGATATGGGCCAGGCGGCGGCAAGCACACTGCTGGGACTTATCGCCGATCAGATCCCGGATCCGCGCCCAGCCGTCATCACGGTTTATCCCAAGCTGGTCGTGCGCAAGTCCACCGCACAGGCCGCAATGCGAACAAATGGCAAAGGAGATTGACGGTCTCGGCAATGCGGTTCCCCCCTGCCTACCCCCGAATGCCTGACGCTTAAGCAACCATTTTGCAAGAAACCGGAGTCTAAGGGGCTGGCGCAGGAAAGTGCGCAGGAACTCTGGTGCAAGCAACCCCGGCTGGGAAGAATCCTCTTGACAGTTCTATTTTCCAGATGGTACATGTTCTAGTGGTTGCACAACCGATTGCGCAAAGGAGCGCAATCGGTTGTTCAGAAACAAGCGACAGTGTACCAAGCTGCAACTGCTGCACTTGACGCGGCAGCGTAGTTCAAAAAATGGTGAGGTTCATTTCGGTGGTGATGCCTCAGGGCTCGAACCCCGAGTTTTTCCTGTACCTTTCGGCACGCGACCCATTCTGGGGTCAGGTTCCCTTGTAGTGCCTACGACAAGACAAGTTTCTTGAAATACGTTCTACCAACTTCAACTACGGGGCCGTCCCCAGAGACGGCTTCGCATGCGCTCAAGGAGAGTCAGAATGCAAATCACCACATCAGAAACCTATCGCTCACTCTCGACGGAAACCCTGCGACTCCGCTCGCCACTGATTTTCCTCGGGTCCCGCCTTTGGTCAGCGTTCCTGCTTGCGACCCTGGCGGCCCTCCTGCTGCCCGCGGCCCACGCACAGTATCGAACTTCGATTCAGGGCACTGTCACCGACCCTGATGGCGCAGTAATTCCGGATGCGACCCTCACGCTGGTTGATTTAGCTACCAACGAGACGGTGGTTCACAAGAGCGACGCGACCGGTATTTACAATTTCGACGCGCTTCCCGCAGACCAATTCACACTGACGGTCGAGAGAACCGGATTCAAGAAGAAGGTTCTTGACCACTTACAGTTAATTCCTGAACAGGCGAACGCCGTCAACATCCAACTGGATCTTGGCGTCTCCACTGAGACAGTCACCGTCGACGCGTCCACGGCGTCGGCTCTGGACACGGAAACTGCGAACAACGGGCAAACCATCACAGACAACGAGATCCAGCACATGCCGGTCTTCGAGCGTGATGCGACCGGTTTGATTCAGTTGGCGCCTGGGACACTGGCCGATGGATCGCGCCAAGGCAGCGGCAACGGATTCCAGGCCCCCGGAACGCAGAGCGGCGCCTCATCGGGCGGCGGCGGCAATCTGGGCAACACCAGCAGTATTTTCGCGACGGAAAATGGCCCGTCGGCCAACACCAACGGCGGCCAGTTTGAAAATAACGGCTACAACGTCGACGGCATCAGCACAGTGAGCTCCGTCTGGGGCGGAGCGACAATCATCACTCCCAGCGAGGATTCGATCGGCAACATCGAGATCGTGACCAACGACTACGACGCCGAGGACGGGCGCTTCGCGGGCGCGATGACCAAGATCACTTCGAAGAGCGGCACCAACTCCTATCACGGCAGTCTGTTTGCTGAGATCAACCGGCCAGGGCTGAATGCGTACCAGCGCTGGAACGGTCCGCAGTCGGCTTCGCCGTGCACGTCCCCAGCAACCTGCACGCCGAGCGCGCGTGGTCTGCTTAGGGATACGGATGACTACAACCAATTCGGTGGCAGCGTGGGCGGGCCGATCTGGAAGAACAAGATATTTGCCTTCTTCAATTACGAAGGGCAGAGCGACAACGAGGCTGGGACGAGCACGGGGTGGTACACGACCTCCGCGCTGGCGGCGCTGGCGCCCTCGGGCAGTATCGCCTCCACGATTTTGGGCTACAAAGGCGGCAACGTTCTGGGCACGGTGATTCCTACTGCGACCTGTTCGACTGCGAATATCCCCGCAGCCTATTGCCAGAACGTCTCGGGAGGTTTGAATATCGGTTCGCCGCTTACCAGCGGTTTGGGTAAGCAGGACCTCGGCTATGTGAGCGCAGCCGCTCCGGGTGTCGGGAATGGACTCTCAACCACCCCCGATATTGCTCAATACACCATCAGCAGTCCCCAAAGTGCGAATTTCAAGCAGTTCAACGGACGCCTGGACGCAGATGCGACCAGGAACGATCACCTCAGCTTCGCGATTTACTGGGTTCCAGACACGCGCACCTTCTACAACGGCGGATACGCCTATGACCTCTTCCATCACTCGCAGACGAACAATGCCACGTCGCTGATCTGGAACCACACCTTCTCGCCGACATTGCTGAACGAAGCGCGCGCCAACGCAGCCGGCTGGCGATACAACGAACTGTCCTCCAACCCCCAGGCACCCTTTGGCCTCCCCCAGGACAATGTCACCACGATCGGAGGAATTGGCATCGGCGGCCTGAGCGTAGGTGCTCCGGGCATTTACGATCAGTGGACTTACAGCTACAAGGACGTTGCCACCAAGGTGCTGCACACGCACACGATGAAAGCCGGTTTCGAGCTGACGCGGCTGTACTATTTGAACGATCCAGTTGGAAAGCCGAGTTACACCTTCTACAACCTGTGGGACTTTATCAACGACGCCCCGGAATCTGAATGCTGTGGTTTCCAGGCGACCACCGGCTATCCCGGAGGCTACCGCAATGACAACCGCGAAGACGTCCTCGGTATTTTCTACCAGGATAACTGGAGAGTCCGCCCGGGTTTGACCGTCACCGCCGGGTTGCGCTACTCCTACTTCGGACCTATGGACGACAAAGACAACAATATGGGGGTGCTCACCTTTGGCAACGGAACCGCTCTGTTGACGGGGATTACCCTGCGCACAGGCATCAATGCATGGACAGCGCCAAAGTTGAACTTTGGCCCGGAGGTTGGTTTCAACTGGGCTCCTGACTTTCTCAAGAGCAAGCTGGTGGTGCGCGGCGGCTTCGGCTTGAACTACAACGGGGAACAGATTGCGAACTCCAACAATTACGACGGCAACCCGCCGGGCCAAAGCGGTATTCCCGGCTCAAGCACGAGCCCCACGAATATCAACCCCAACATCCTGTACGCGGCCTCGAGCAGTCCCACCAACATCTTCGGCTACCCAGCGAATCCAAAGGCGATCACCACGTTTTTCCCCGCTGGCTCTGCTAACGCCGGTTTGCCCAAATCAGGCGGCGCGAACCTTGGCGGCTTGCCCGGACACATGCCCACGCAATATGTGGAGCACTTCTCGTTAGATGTGGAATACGACCTGGGCCACGCGATGGTTGCCAATCTCGGCTACGAAGGCGGCCTCGGCCGTCACGAGATGTATAACTACGACGCCACCGCCCTCGGAGACATCATGGGCGCTCCGCAGACTTCCCTGGTCAACAGCGTGAACACCTTTGGCAGCGGCGGCTGGTCGAGCAATAACATGATGCTCGCGGGGCTCAAGCATCAGTTCTCGCATACCTTCTCTGCGGAGGGGCAGTTCACCTGGGCGCACAGCATGGACACAAATTCCGGACCGTACTCGCGCGATCCCTACTTATACAATCCCGCCTACTCATACGGGCGCTCCGCATTTGACGTCAACCACGTCTTCAAAGTGTTTGGCACCTGGCAGCCGGTAATCTTCCACGGAAGCAATAACTGGATGGAAAAGGCTGTCGGCGGATGGTCGCTGAGCGGCATCGCAACCTTCCACTCCGGGTTTGGATGGACACCGTACTACCAGGCCCCGCACCAGTTCTATTGCAACACCTGCAATTACGGGTATCTGCAACTGCGCCCGCACTATCTTGGGGGCGGCGGCAACAGCACCAGCAACACCGCCTTTAAGACTGGCAGCAACTTCACCGCTCCGGGCACAATTAACACCGGCACCAACAACAACCTGTTCACGAACAACTACTTCAGCATCCCCAACTTCAGCGCGGCAATCACGGACAACGCCGGACAGTCGACCAACAACTACATCCCGGCGCCTGGAATCGACCGCAACGTGTTCCCCGGCCCCGGATACAGGGACGTGGACCTGAACTTAGCCAAAGCATTCGGCTTGCCCAATATGCGCGTGCTGGGAGAAAACGCGAAGCTTGAAATCAAGGCCAACATGCTGAATGTGTTTAACCTGCTGAACGTCAACCCGAGCACGATCAACACCAACATTGCCAATCCGAATCTTGGTGCGGCGACGGGTGCGCTGGGAGCGCGCGTCGTCGATTTCCAGGCTCGCTTCAGCTTCTGAAGTGACTCGTAGCGAGTCTTTGAGAGGGTGCTCGCGAGAGCACCCTCTTTGCTTTATGTCGACCCGCATGCGCGGAGCCGGCCCAGACAAAGAGAACTCGAAACGCCTCTCACTCCGAAACTGAAGACAATTCGGATTTGGAATTATCGAGCATGGGCAAAATCGCTACCATGACGAGGAGCGTAGCCGGGCCTGCAATGAGCCCCATGCGAAGGCTACTGGAGTAAGACGAAATCCAGCCCACCAGTGCCGGGAATACCGACCCTCCAAATCCACTTACAGCCAGAACGAAGCGCGAGTCGGAGCTGTGCCGTGCGCGATCGAAGAAGGCAGCCAGAGCGACGGGAAAGATCGGAGCCAGTGCCATGCCCAGCAGCAGAATGGCCACGGCCAGCAGGTAAAGCGAGCTTGAGACCACGAGAAGTGTGGCCGCACCCAAAGCTGTTATTACAGCAGCTCGCAGCAGGCGGCCAGGCCGGATGCGCTGCAAGATGAGAGGCGACAGAGCGCGCGACAGAAGGAAGCCTGCCCAATAGATTGCGGTAGCGCCGGCAGCAAATGTCACGGCAGTGCGCGCTGTGCGCAGCACGTAAGTCGAGATCCACGCGCCGAATGTGCTTTCCATTCCAACTTCTAGAAAGAAGAAAAATGCGAACAGGGACACGAGCCGGAAGTTACCGAACCTGGTGGCTTGAGCCGTCGTACGCGGGGCTTCGCCGGTATCGCGAATTGTGAAGTGAACGGTGATGGCTGCAAGTGCGGAGACCGCGGCCAGCACCACGTAGACCGTGCTCCACGAGGAGACAGCCAGTATGCGCGCTGCGAACAGTGGCGCAAGCATCGCGCCAACGCTCCATGTAAAGTTCAGCGTGGTGAGGGTGGAAGCGCGGCGAGCCGGATAGTTGCGGCCGATGAATAGACTGATTGCCGTCATGGGTGCGCCAATACTGACGCCCAGAAAGAACCCGAAGGGATACAGGAGCGGCCGTGGAACCCACGGGAAGGTAGCACAGGTAATGGCCATGGCGAACAGGCCGCGCGTCAATATGCGCGCGTAGTTACCTCGGCAAAGCAGCGCTCCCACCGCCATGCCCGCAAAGAGCGAAAACAGCAGCACTCCGGATTCACTGTCGGAAAGATGGAATACGCGCGCGAGTGAGGGCAGCATGGGGCCGGCGATGGCGTCAGCGACCCCGGTAAGTGCAAACACCGGGTGAAGCACGAGCAACATGCTGCGACGCGAAATTGGCACGCGAGCTGTCATGCGGCTCCGTCAGACAAGACGACGCATAAGCAACGGAGCCGATCCTGGATTCTTGAACCGACACCGAATTCACCAGTCTCCAGAACGTCAAGTCGACGATCTGAACCTTCCCATTCATCCTAAAGTGTTGCCCCGGTATGTAATAGTCCTACGCGGACCGCGAAGCCAACAGCAGGGCGTCGCTTCAAGATTCCGCTTCCTCGCACCTAATACAGACCCTCTTTGTCCGGCCGGCGGATCAGTCCTCGAAAACGCCCCAGGTTGCGATAGACCGAGATGGCGACCGGGATCAAGCTTTTTGCTACGGCAAATGGAGGCCGAACCCATGGCAAAGAGCAAAGCAAAGCGAAAACGGACACCGAAATATGTTCTGAAGCTCCCCGACCTTGAACAATCGAAGTCAGCTGTATTGAACAGTCTGACGTCTCGAAGCTCACAACGAACTTACGATCATGCCATCAGACAGTTCATCGAATGGTACTATTCAGAACCAAGGCTCGCTTTCAACAAGACAGTGGTCACCCGGTACCGAATATCCCTCGGACAGCGGCGATACGCTTCAACCACGATCAACCTGCGTTTGGCTGCGGTCCGGAGGTTGGCCTCCGAGGCTGCCGATTGCGGCCTCCTCAGTGCAGACCTGGCTGCCGGGATTGGGCGAGTGAAGGGTGCCAAGCGATTGGGTGTGCCTGTTGGCAATCCAAGTCAGGGTTCGAGAGACTGAAGACGATGCGATTTTTGCAGTTCAAGACAGCGGTCCCGGTATTCCACCCGACCATCGCAAACGCATTTTCGAGCGATTTTATCGAGTGGACAAGGCGCGTGCTCGTGCTGCTGGGGGAGCCGGGCTTGGCTTATCGATCGCTCAATGGGCCGTCGCCATAAACGGAGGAGCGATAGAGGTTGAGTGCGACCCAGGGCCAGGGTCCATCTTTCGGATTCGTTTGCCGAACAACGGCTGATCACCAAACGGATGCCAATTGCGAGTGAAACCATACTGCCACGCAATTATGGGCGCGGCCCAGGCTCAATACAATTCAACATGCGGGCCAGCAAGACCATCGGATTTGGCAAGGTGAAGGCGACGGCAAATTCACCTGAGAGGCCCCGGTATGGGTTGGTTTGCACGTTGCAGATGCGAAATCTGTTGAATCACAACAACCCCGGCCCGATCATCGGCAACATTGCCTCACCGCTTTTTGGCAAAGCGAATCAACCGGCCGGGTCGTCAACGCAATCAGGAACCAACTTCTCAGAATCCGCTACGAATCGCCGGTTTGAGCTTCAGCTGCGCTTCACGTTTTTAAAGCACTGCACTCGGTGCGACCGGGAAAGTCTGCGGATCGAAATCAATCGGTTTACGCATCCGCAACGGGAGATCACCAGGTCACGGCGGTCGATACAGTGTCGCTTAAAGCAGTGGCCTCGGGGGCCCATTAACTACCCGGACGGACTGGCCTACGCCCCAAAACCAAAGAAAGTGTTTGCCTCTGATGAACACGGAGGTGTGGATGCGGTGCTCGCCAAATGAGCGGGGGTCCAATACGGGTCCAACAAGGATTCCTTATGCCTCTTTTCAATGATTTACCGCGCTCTCCGTGCTCTCTGACTTGTTGAAAATAGTGCCCTTGTCACTCTCATAGCTCAAGGGTCGCTGGTTAAAATCCAACCCCCGCAACCAGAAGCCCGTTATTTTTCAGTAACTTCCGAGTTCCGTCTTGGAGGTTTCTCTTTTGGGTGAGCATTTAGTGGACCAGAATTGATAAAACTCCCCTCTGGATTGCTCTCGGCTTTGGCGATCTCAGCCCTAGTCCCTTCGCTGCATTCTCATTCACCGTCTGGTCGAGAGTGTGACCGTAAACGTCTGGCGTGATTCTTCTCGTTAGCGCATAGTCGAAGCAACCTTGAATCGTCTGGAGTGGAACTCGCAACGAATCAGGCATCGACACATTGAAGATAGGGAAGGCACCGGTCTCTTCGCACGCAGAATTAGCCCAATACTCAGTAGAATTTTTCATCGACTTGCCGATATAGCTCGCAAGAGTCCGGCTTAGTGTCGGTTACTCTCTCATTCGTTTCACTTTCGTGCGGTTCTCCTGTGAGGGTCACTTGTCTGCGCTTCTGCGTAATGGGATCTTTCGGACGCTCGTTTTCGCCCAATGCCTCGTCGTGATTGGCGCAATCATCCTCTTGCGCACCTTCCATGGGCCGGCGGAACATCTCCTGGAGGCCCTTCAGTTTCTGCTTCCGCTTGGCTTCGCCTCTTACGTGGCCTGGGTGCTGCGCGCCAAGCGCGCTACAGTCTCCGAACGCCGGCGCGCAGAACAACTGAACCGCGACCGCAATCGCGTGCTCGAAATGCTCGGCCGGCACGAGGATACTCCTAAGATCCTCCAGGCCCTGACAGAGGCGGTCGCACACCACAGCCCCTCGCACTCCTGCGCCCTGCATCTGCTCGAGGGCGAAACCTTGACCCTCGCAGCCCAATCCTCTCTGCCTCCGATATTGGCCGACAGGATCCAACAGCTCGCGACTAGCAACCTGGACGCTCCCGAATGCGTGGCCCTCTATCAGAAGGGCGCTTGCGCAGTAGTGGATCTTGGCCAGGCAAACCAGCCGTGGTCAGAACTGCTGCATGCCGATGGGGCGCAATCGGTGTGGTCCGCCCCAATCTTTGCCGGTGGTGAGCGTCCGCTCGGCACGATCAGTATCTACAGTCTGCTCGTGCACCCTCCGGGCGAATCCGATATTGAGTTTCTCCAGACGAGTTGCCAGCTGGCCTCTCTGATCCTGGAGCAACATCAGATGAACGAAGAGCTGGTTCATCGCGCCTTCCATGACCCCTTAACGGGGCTGGGGAATCGCAGGCTGGGCAAGAAAGAGCTGGAAAGCGCGATTCAGCGTGCCCAGCGCGATGGGCGCGGCGTCGGAGTCTTATGGATCGACCTCGATAAGTTCAAAGAGGTCAACGATGCCTACGGCCATCCCGCGGGTGATTTCGTACTCCGCGAGATGGCCCGTCGTCTGACCGCTCGCATGCGCAGAGGCGACACCGTGGCCCGCATGGGCGGTGATGAGTTTATGGTCGTTGTCGAGCGCATGGAGGATCGCGAGAATGCCGAATTTGTCGCCAGCGAATTGCTCAAGATCCTCGCTCAGCCGATCCAAATAGGAGAAACCCAACTCAGTGTGACCGCGAGCATCGGGATCTCAGCGTATCCCGGAGATGGCGACTCGGCGGATGTCCTTGAGCAGCGCGCCGACCTCGCGATGCACGATGCAAAATTTGGCGGGCTTGGTCTAAGCGCCTTCAGACCCGTTCTCATTGAAGGACACGCCGAGCGCGCTCTTCTTGAAGCGGGAATGCGGCGCGGTCTCGAAGACGGCGCCTTCAGCCTCGTCTATCAACCGCAGTGCTTTCCCTCCGGAAAACTCGTCTCACTCGAAGCGCTGCTGCGCTTTCAGAATCCCCAACTGGGGAGCGTTCCCCCCGCGCGCCTCATCCCCATCGCCGAAGAGACGCAGCTCATCCTTCCCATTGGCCGCTGGGTGCTAAAGGAAGTGTGCAGGCAATTGAGGGCTTGGCAGCAGGCTGGCTGCGAGGTCGTCTCCATTGCAGTCAACATCTCAGCGAGCCAGTTCGCCCGCAACGATTTTTCCAACGAAGTCGCAGAGATTCTGGCCGAAGCAGGCGTGCCTCCGTCCCTGCTCGAACTCGAGCTGACGGAGAGCATCGTCATGCGGGACTTCGCTGAATCCGCTCGCCAAATGCAAAATCTCAAGGATCTCGGCGTGCGCATTGCTATCGACGACTTCGGCACCGGATACTCATCCCTCAGCTATCTGCACCGGCTGCCCATTGACACCCTCAAAATCGACCGTTCCTTCGTTGAGATGATTGCCGAGCCCGAAGGCACGCGCCCGATCGTCGACGCCGTCATATCCATGGCCCAGGCACTGGGTCTGCGCGTGGTGGGCGAGGGCGTGGAGACACTGGGGCAGATGGAGGCCTTGTGCAAGGGAGGCTGTGACATGATACAGGGGTATCTGTTCTCCAAACCGGTTCCCGCCGAGCAGGCGCTTCAGTTTCTGCGCCATGGCCGATTGGTGCTTCCGTCGATCATCAACCTCCCAAAAACCGCGGCATGAGATGACAAGCGGGAGCTAGCGATCCGTCGCAGGTCCTAGTGGCGATGGTCCTCATGTGCTCCGAAATCGCCGGGTGTCAATCAGCATTTTTCCTGACCCAGCCCAGTGCCAATTTCGCAGTTCTTCGTGAAGCCGCAAAGCCAAAACGATTCATCCGCCTCCATATCGACGCGGGCAATTATCAAAATGATCGCGCTTGAGTTCAATGTGTCTCAGCATCTCCACAGTTCGAGCCTTGCCTCATCTCTTGCGGTGAGGGTGGCATTTCCCACGTCGTATCGACACGTAGCTTTAGTGAAGAACATCTGGCATTATCGCCAGAATGTGGGGCGCGGACGAAAAGCAACCGCAGATCCTTCGACTCCGTTGGGAGCACAGGACGCTCGCAACTTCGCTCAGGATGACATGTTTCTTATGTATTGTGGATTTGCCGTTAGCCTAGATGCCGGAACGGCCTGGAAGCTGTTTCATCACCGCATCAGGTTTTCGAACACCGGTCCTCATTGGCTAAAGCCCGCGATTCTTCAGGCGTCTTTGCGGCACGGCTGAAGCCGTACCGCCGGAAAACGAGATCGTGAAACAACTTCCAGAGAAGAACTACTACGCTACCAGCGATGGCTCGCTTCTCTTGCGACGCGCCAGTTCCTTTTCCGCATACATGGCCGCATCCGCACGCTCGATAAGCTCGTTCATTGTCTCGTCGTTTTCGCGCAGGGCAAGTCCAACCGACGCGTGCACCTGTAGCTTGATCTCGCCTTGCCTGCCCTCCAAGGTGTAGCTGCCGCAAATCCACTTCCGCAGCCGCTCCGCCCGCGCCTGCGCCTCCGGCAGCGCGCAGTCGAAGATTAAAAGGAACTCGTCGCCGCCCCATCGTCCGATCACATCCATCGCACGACACGCCGATCTAAGCTCCGTCGCGAACTGCTTCAGTAATTCGTCGCCCATCAAATGCCCATGTAGGTCATTGGTGCGCTTGAAGCCGTCGATATCGATCAGCGCTACGCAAAATACAGCACCAGTCGCAATCCGTCGCTCGATCTGCCTCTCGACACACAACCGGCTGCTCAATCCGGTCAGCGCGTCGCGCGAAGCAATCGCCTCAGCCACGTCGAGCTTCGTCTGGTAGGTCGACACTTGTTCACGCAGCGCATCCAGAGTGGCCTTCCCCTCCGCGGTCATGCGTTCGATCGAGGTCTGCAGTTCGCGTGCGCTTCTCTTGATTGACACCCGAATCTCGGCCAAGTCATCAAGGCTGGCAATGGCACTTAACCGGCCTGTCATTTCATTCATTTGCCCGGCGCACCGATTGTCTCTTGCGCTCACGCTCTCTGCTGCGCGAGCCATTGTCAGCAACAGTTCCTTCACTTCGTCGGCCTTCGCACGATAGTGCTGCTCCGTCGCACGACCCCACTCATTCAGTTGCTCTCGCGTGCGCGCGGCAGCTTCCAACAGACTTTCAGATTTCATCGAGACTGAGAGTCCACACCGAACCTTCACCAGCTCTTGATTCAGAGCATCGACCGTGACGGGGCAGGCTTTCGCACAGCAGTTTTCCACGGCTTCGAGTGTTGCGCCGTACTCCGCTATCGCCACTTTGAGAAGTTCGGGCTCTTCTGCCGCAGTTATTGCTTCAGGACCCGATGGCGAATCCAGATACTTCTTCAACGAAATCATGGGATTTCCTAATCAACTTTCCTCGTTCACAAATTCAGGCAAACCTGGGGGGACATCCCCATATCGGCAGATAGCCTCGCGGGTTCCAGATGGCTTCACTGAAAATTATCGAGTCGGGACGATGGGAAGCTTGGACTGGACGACAACAAGATCAACGCGCCGATTCATGCGGCGGCCTTCGGACGTCGCATCGTCGGCGACCGGACGATATTCACCATAGCCCGATGCCGAGAGTTTTTTGGGGTCGAAGCCGGCGTCGTCTACCAGCAGTCTTAATACCGCCATCGCTCTGGCAGTGGATAGTTCCCAATTGGAGCGGAATTGGTCGTTGTGAATCGGTTGATTATCGGAGTGTCCTTCGACGCGAATTTCCAATCCAGGCTTGGAAAGCACTTTGGCAATTCTCTCGATTTTTTCTGCGGCTCCGGGCAAGAGCTCGGCCTGACCGCTATTGAAGAAGCCAAGTTCTTTGAGGCTGATCGTGAAGCCCTCGGGCGTTACTTGAAGGACCACTTCGTGATTCTTGAGCTCCTGCCCCATCGCCAACTCGAGCTCTCGCCGCAATTGAAGCATGTCCTCAACCGATCCGGCTGATGCGGGGGTGGCAGGCGTCTTGTCATTCTGAACACGGGAGGAATCGTCGTCGGCGTTGGGAGTTTCAGTTGGATATGCGCCGCCGTTGCCGCTTTCATTCGCAAAGGCGCCCATGGTCTGGAAGCCGTTGTGGATGGCCCTGGCAAGTTTTCGGATGGTTTGATTATCGCGATACGTGGCGGCAAAGAGCACGACAAAGAAGGCGAACAAGAGAGTCATGAAATCCGCATAGGAGATCAACCACCTATCGTGACTGGCGGATTCCGCAGCCTCCCTTTGCCTCCGAGGTCTCATCGCGAGGCAACCTTCTGCGGGCCGTGCTTCTTCGCAGAAACATGATACTTGTTTAGCTGCATTTCGAGGGCCCGCGGATTAACACCTTCAACGATGGAGAGGACGGCCTCAAGCGTCATCTCCTGGATCACCTGCCGCTCACGAATCAGAATGCGCAGCTTTCCCGCCCAAGGCAGGAAGCAGAGATTTGCCAGTCCTACACCATAAATTGTCGCCACAAATGCAACTGCAATTCCTTTACCGACCTCATTGATGTCCTGAAGCCGCTGCATGACCTGGATGAGACCCAGGACGGCGCCAATAATCCCTATGGTGGGGGCGTATCCCGCGGCGGCTTCGAAGACCTTGGGGATGCGTTCGTCTTTCTCTCCGCGGTAGTCGAGATGCAACTCCATCATCTTTCGCAGGTCCGATGCGCTCACACCATCGATCGCGAGCATGAGGCTTTCTTTCAGAAAAGGATCATGGATTTTTGAAAGTTCAGAGTCAAGCGAAAGGATCCCCTCTTTCCGGGCCTTGTACGCATAGCGAAGCAAATTTCCAACGATCGCGTCGGATTCTGTCTTGGAATTGAAGAAGACGTCCCTGAGGTGCACGATCGCCTCGAAGACAATGCGCAATGGAAACTGGACCATGACAGCGCCTATCGTGCCACCAACAACGATCAGGGCAGCCGTCGGCTGAATTAGCTGGGCGACTCTTCCTCCATCGAGGATCAAGCCAAAAATGATTCCCAGGCAAGCGAGAAGTATGCCGCCGAAGGTGCTTGCGTCCAATTTAAATCGCATAAGAATCCCCGCGAAACAGTCCCAGCCCTTCGACCTGCGACGACCGGCTCTTCGCGGCGCTGGTCGTTTGAAGCCAACTTTCCCATCGTTCCGCTGGGTTCATCCCATGTCGCGCGAATCGGAAGCGGGTAAGGGCCATTCTTTATCGGCAAGTCAGTTGCAATGTTCCAGAAACGCCACAAAGGTGGGATTTCCTGACACATTCAGTAGCGCGAGCGCTTACCCATCTGGAAACTTAGGCGGCAAGTGCCGATAGAAGGCAGGCAATTCAATCTCCCACGGCGGAACGTTACGGCCTCCGACCGATGTGCGCTCCGCAAGAGGGACATTTCGCATGTTTGTCATTATCGGAATACTCGCTGTATTTGGCGCGGTCCTTGGCGGCTTCCTCATGGAAAAAGGGCCGTTACTGGTGCTTATGCAGCCGTCCGAGTTCCTGATTATCGGTGGAGCCGCGCTGGGCACCCTGCTTTCAGGAAACCCGTTTTTTGTCATAAAGAAAGTCGCAGGCGACCTGGTTCGGGTGTTGAAGGGGACCGCCTACTCCGAGCAGCGTTACATCGATGTGCTCAGAATGATGTTCGTCCTGTTCAATAAAGCCCGCAAGGAAGGGCTGGCAGGCATTGAGAGCGACATTGAGACCCCGGACAAAAGCCAGGTTTTCTTAAAGAACCCGTTCTTCCTGAACAATCATCACATCCGCGATTTCGTTTGCGACACCATGCGCATGGCGATCACGGGCGGCGCCGGGGCATTCGACCTGGACCAGATGATGGAACTCGACATGGATGTTCACCATATTGGCCAAACGCAAAGCTCCGTGGCATTAAGCACAGTGGCAGATTCGCTGCCCGGCTTGGGAATTGTCGCCGCGGTTCTCGGCGTCGTGGTCACAATGAGCGCTCTAGGGGGTCCGCCAGAGGAAATCGGGCATAAAGTGGCGGCGGCCCTGGTGGGTACGTTTCTTGGCATCCTGCTTTGCTATGGGGTGGTCGGGCCTCTGGGGGCGAACCTGTCAAAACTGATCGAAGATGAGCACGCCTTCTACCATGTGCTGAGGGTTGTGATGCTCTCTTTCATTAAAGGAATGTCCCCGTCACTTGCCGTCGAAATAGGTAGGCGCGCAATTCCCGAACACGTGCGGCCGAGCTTCCAGGTAGTCGAAAAGGCCTGCCGCCAAAAGGATGGCCCGGCGGCGGCGCCCGCGGTGGCTGCGTAACGGCCGAAGAAGAAGGACGCGATCCATGGCAGAGATGACGGAACCCATCATTGTGAAAAAGAAGGGCGGTCATGCAGCCCATCACGGGGGCGCGTGGAAAGTGGCTTACGCCGACTTCGTTACGGCCATGATGGCCCTCTTTATCGTGTTGTGGATGATGAATGCCAGCAAGCAGGTGCAGGAGGCGGTGGGGGGCTATTTCAAGGATCCCAGAGGAATTGCCAAGATGGTGGGAACCAACAGAAATGGCGCCGGAGAATCCGTCGCCCTGAAAAAAGAAGATATGCAGAAGCTGAAGGAAGACCTTCTTCGATCCATTCATCATCTCGATCCCTTGGATAAATTGAAAAACCAGATTGAGATTACGGTTACGGCGGAGGGACTGCGGATCGAATTAATGGAATCCGAGAAAGGCACATTCTTCGAACTGGGGAGCGCAAAGCCGACCCCGGCATTGATCGATCTGCTTAAAGCGCTCTCCGAAGAACTCGGCAAGCTGCCCAACAAAATCTCGATCGAGGGGCACACGGATTCAAAGCCGTACGCAGGTACCAGGAATTATGACAATTGGGATCTCTCGTCAAACCGCGCCAATGAAGCGCGAAGAATCATGCAATCCCAGGGGATTCAGCCGGATCAGGTGTCGCAAGTGCGCGGTTTTGCCGATCAGAGACTGAAGGTGCCGCAGAAGCCTGAGGATCCCTCCAACAGGCGCATCTCCCTCATCGTTCAAAATCAGGTCCAGAACGGCTCAGAGGTAGCGCCTGCGCTGGAGAAGACGAACATAACCACGAACGGCGGTCAGGAATAGAGCGGGGGCAAACGGAGCGTACCAGACTCCACTGCCGGCCTCAGTACTACCAGGCTCAAACAAGTGGAACGCTGCGACAGGGAAGCAATGAACCTGCTGAGTGCCTCAAACTGTTCGCCCGGCTCATTCTGAAACATGACACAGATGGAGTCGATAGCTCTGGAGCTCACTTGAAACGGGATTTTCAGGCTTGAGATTCCATTCCCGAGTTGAATGAGGCCGCTTGAAAATGGGAAAGAAGCCCCCATCAGGTCCAGCTTCATCCCGTCCACACTGATCTCCCGGCAACGTGTCAGTTGCGTCGTGCCTCCCTCTGTCAAATAGACAGGGAGGTCAACAGGAAAGCGTGGAGCGCGATATTGAAATCTCCGCATACTCGGTGTCCAACCAGCGTGCTTGCTGACTTAAGAATAATTCCGGAGCCCATGCCGAAGCGCCTATTGGGCTTATCGGAAGGCGTCACAACACCCTATTACATCGTCATTATGGATGGTTAATTATAGCCAGTACTTGCACGAACGCCAGTTTTCGATTCTGTTCGTTCCCACTCCTGGGGAACCCAAACGAACCCTCAAAGGTCATCGACCCATGCGCCAAACAGGTTACCTTGTTCCATTTTAGTTAATAACAAGGTCATAGCCCCGCACGAAAGAGGCATTACTTTGTGTGTGCTCTCTAGTCGTTCTCTGTGATATTCGTCACGAAAGGACTTCTCATTCGGCTCTAATATGTGCCTTCGGGCCACCGTTCCTTGCTTCACCAATCAATTGCAACACTTGTTTCTAAATACGAACGTGATTGAAGTTCAGCGCAAAACGAAAGAATGGCAACGATTTCTATGCAAGAACCTGCCTTGGAAAAGATATCAATACAGAACTCCGGCACCCCATGCGTGGGAATTGCCTCGGGGGCCGCTGAGTGCACAGGTACGTCGGGGCGACAGGTACTGGTCGTCGAGGACGATGATTCGCTCGCAGGTTTCCTGAGTGAAGAACTCCGCAGCCAGGGCTTCGTGGTCGATCAGGTTTCTGACGGTGAAGCTGCCGTGGATGCACTTGAGGCGAAGCGCCGTTTCGACCTTTTGATTGTCGACCTGAACCTGCCGAAGCTCGATGGCATCAGCCTCATTCGCAAGGTCCGGCCGGAGCAGCCCAAGTTGCCGATCATGGTGCTAACTGCCCGCAGCCGGATTGAGGACAGGGTGAATGCGCTCCAAAGCGGCGCGGACGACTGCCTGAATAAACCTTTTTCACTGCTTGAACTTCTGGCGCGTGTCCATGCCCTGCTGCGGCGTAACTTCGGGGTGATTTCCGATTGTTCCACTGTCGGAGACCTCAAACTCTATCGCCAAGAGCACCGTGTGGAACGGAATGGACGGCGAATCGAGTTGACGCCACGGGAGTTCGCCATCCTTGAAGTCTTGATGCGCAATGCAGGACACCCCGTTTCCCGCGCCGTTTTGCTCGAAGAAGTGTGGAACATGTCGCCCGATTCGACGACAAATATTGTCGACGTATACGCGAAATACGTTCGCGACAAAATCGATCTGCCGGGAGAGCAGAAGCTTATCCATTCTGTACGAGGATTTGGATATGAGTTGCGTGTTGCCTAATAAGAATGCCTTAGAGCGCGGCGAGTCCGTCGACGACGCAGAAACGCACGCTTGGCTCAGCGGGGAGTTGGACGAGGGACTGCACGCACTGGCGCAGCCACTTACGATCCTGCGTGGCGCCCTTGGTGCGCTCACGATGCGTGGTGCAATTCCGCCGGAAGCCAGCCGCTACCTGGACATGTCAAATGCCCAGGTGGACCACTTGTGCAACCTGCTTTCAGGTCTTCAGAATCTGCTTGACGGAGTTCGATCTGAGCCAGCCTGCACGGAAATCGACCTCTGGAATCTTGTTGCTTCGGTCCTCGAAAATAGGCAGGCCGAGTCGCGCAATTCGCTTCAACGGATTGCGCTGGCCAAACCTGACTGTGAATTCCGGGTGATGGCTGACCCTGTGCGAACCGAGCAGGCGCTTCATGCCGCCCTGAACGCAATGGAAGCGCAATCTCAAAGCCGCGACGACATTTGCATGGCCATCAGCCGGCGCGATGGCTTCGCTAATTTGAATTTGCATTGCACTCGGTCAAAAGGAAAGAATCTGACTGCTATCAACCGGCTTCACTTGTCAGCCGCCGAAGCGAACGTCAAGAAACAGCAAGGCTTTTACGAATGCTCTGAGTCCCCATTTCAGATCTCCATCAAGCTTCCTATGCTTGACAAAAAAGAGAGGATTACTGAAATTGCGAATCAGTGAACACATGTCCACGCGAGCTAAGAGCAGCCAAGGGGAATCGAAATCCAGGGACCGCTCTAATTTCAAAACAAGATAGGCAATCAAAATGGCGACCGTAGCTTCAGCAACTTTGCGCATGGAAGATCGAGTTCCTGTCGATGTTCTTGTCGTGAGTCCCAACACCAAACTGCGCGACGAACTGATGGAAAAGCTCTGTCTGCCGCGATGGCGCGTAGGCGAGGCAAACGGCGGAGCAGAGGCGCTGATGCGCCTGCGGGAACAAGGGGGAAATGATGCTGTCCTTCTTCTTGATCCAGTGCTCCCGGACCTTGATACGGGAGAATTCCATCGCATTGTTCGTGATCGTTTTCCCAGTACGCAGGTCCTGATGCTCAACTCGCACACAGGGCAATTACTTGTTGGAGCTGCATCGCCGACAGCGATTTCGAGAAAAGTGGTCGACGCAGTGAACAGGGTGGCATCGATTCGCGCCGAACCTCTGCAATCGAGCGATCAGGAAAACAGAGAACCTGAAAATGTTGGTGTCGTCAGGCTGAGAAGCATGGTAGGCAATTCGCAGCCTATGCTGCGCATCTACTCACTGGCTCGCATGGTTGCAACTCATGATGCCACGGTCCTGATTACCGGAGAGAGCGGAACGGGCAAAGACTTGATTGCCCAGGAGATTCACCTCATAAGCGGGCGCCGCAACCAACCCTTTGTGGTGGTAAATTGCTCGGCAATTCCGGAGACGCTGCTCGAGGCAGAGCTTTTTGGCTATACAAAGGGGTCATTTACAGGTGCGGTGCAGTCGCGCATCGGGCGCATTCACTCCGCCCACGGCGGTACCCTTTTTCTCGACGAAATTGGCGATATGCCGCTACCGTTGCAGAGCAAGATTCTGAGGTTCCTTGAGCAAGGCGAGGTGCAGCGCATTGGGGGCAACGACAACCTGAAGGTCGATGTGCGGGTGATTGCAGCGACCAACTCCGAACTAAAAGCCCGTGTGGCTCAAAAACAGTTTCGTGAGGACCTCTTTTATCGGCTCGCGGTGTTCCCGATTCACCTGCCGCCACTGCGCGAACGAATGGGCGATATCAAGGATCTGACACTCGCATTTGCCGCCAAATATCACCCCAGGGCGTCCGTGACTCAAGAAGCGCTGCAGATCCTGCAGCAGCATAACTGGCCGGGGAATGTGCGTGAGCTGCGCAACACGATGGAACGTGCCTCAGTCCTTGTGGGCAACGGGCAAGAAATCAAGCCTGAACACATAATCTTATAGAAATTTCTCCGCCTATAGTCCAATTTGGGCACCGGCTCCCAGTTTGGCACGCATCGTGCTTGTCAAGTAGGCAAATGCTGCCGAGTTCTCATGCCGTTCCAATAATGAGCCTGGACATCGAACCGTTGCCCAGCCCGCAGTTGCTTGCGGATGCATTCTCAGAATTCATTGCTGCATCGTCGGTACTGGAGTCATCGTATCGCGATCTCCAGCAGGAAGTTGCGCGTCTCGGGTCTGAACTCTCCGAGCGGAATGCGGCACTGACGCGCAGTCTGAACGAGAACGACCGCATGCGAGCGGCACTGCAACAGATGCTTGATTCGCTGCCGTGCGGTGTTCTTGTACTTAACCAGGCTGATCGCATCGTCATGATCAATCCGGAAGGCCGCAGGCTTCTGGAGCTGAAGAGCGCGCACATCGAAAGCCTTCAGGCCCTTTCCGCATTCTGCGAGATTGATTTCGTATCGATGGGAAAAAGGTCAACCGGCGCCATCGATATCGAGCTGAGCCCCGATGGAAGGCTCAGTAATCGTTGGCTGGCAATCAGCTGCCGCCAACTGGAGCCTGCGGCTGGCTCCGAATGCCATTCACGGTTCGAGAACCGTCTGCAGAGTATCTGGATTCTCCGCGACATCACAGCGAATAAGCTTGCGGAGCAGGAACGCGAAGCTGCCCGGCGCGCTACTGTTCTGGCAGAGATCTCGACCATCCTGGCCCACGAAATTAAGAATCCATTAGCGAGCATGGAACTTTTTGCCGGGCTCATCGAGCAAGAGCCCAGCCAGGCTGCGGAGTGGATTTCTCATCTCCGCGCCGGCATCCGCACGCTTTCCGGCACAGTGAACAACGTATTGAGCCTCAAGAGTGAGTGCAGGTTGCGCCTGGCATCGGTTCGCCTGGCAGCGTGCATTGAAAGCGGCGTCGAATTTGTGAGGCCGATCGCCGACCAGGCCGGAGTCTCACTGGCGTTTTCAGCAAGCGCCGCGACGATCTCCGTATTGGGCAACGAAGATGCCATCCGCCAGATCGTTCTGAATATCCTCTGCAACGCAATTCGACATACCGAAGCGGGTGGACGCATCACGGTTTCGCTGGTCGAGAGAACGAATGCCGGGCCCAATCGAGCGGTGGTCACCATTCATGACACCGGTTGCGGGATGCCGGACAACGTTGTCGAACACATCTTTGACCCGGGATTCAGTGGAACCGGGGAGACTCCGGGGCTGGGCCTTGCCGTTTGCAAGCGGCTCATGGACCAGCACAGCGGGGAGATTAGGGTTTCGAGTCAGGTAAACAAAGGAACAACTTTCGAGTTGGGGTTTCCCGCCATATGAGCATGGAAGAAGCACTTTCGGTGATGGTAGTTGACGACGAACCGGGCATTCGCACGGCGTTGCGCGCAAATTTTCTGCGCCATGGCTGGCGCGTTGAAACTGCCTCGTGCGTGCGGGAGGCCGTGCGCAACGTGGAGGGCCGGGACTTTGACTTGATCGTCACCGATATGCGCATGCCAGACGGCACAGGGATGGAAGTGATGCGGGCGGCGCGGAAAGCGTCACCCGAGACCGCAGTGATCTTGCTGACCGCTTACGGGTCGGTGCCGGATGCAGTGGCTGCGATGCGCGACGGGGCGCTCGACTACCTGACCAAACCGATTCCTTTTGATCGGCTTCAGTCAACGGCAGCGCAACTGGTGCACCGGGTAACGCAATCGCCTGCACCGGCTGAGGATTTCGCATGCGGTGAAATTATCGGCCGCTCTTCCCTTCTGGTTCGCTCCCTGCAACGGGCACGCGCAGCCGCCAGCGCCGGCGCGGATGTATTGATTGAAGCCGAAAGCGGAACCGGCAAGGAGCTTCTGGCGCGCTATATCCACGATTTCAGCGTGCGCAGCGACAAGCCATTCATTGCCGTGAACTGCGCGGCAGTCCCCGAGGCTCTCCTCGAAAGTGAGTTGTTCGGACACGGGCGCGGAGCATTTACAGGAGCCATCGCCAACAGGTCCGGAAAATTCGAACTCGCCGATGGCGGCACCATTCTGCTGGATGAAATCGGTGAAATGCCCCTTAACCTTCAGCCAAAGCTACTGCGCGTATTGCAGGAGCGCGAGTTCGAGCGTCTTGGCGAGGCTGCGACCGTCCAAGTTGATATTCGCGTGATTGCCACAACCAATGTTTCTCTGTCGACCATGGTTGAGCGCGGCCAGTTCCGGGCAGATCTATATTACCGGCTCAATGTCATTCCGCTCACTTTGCCGCCTTTACGCGATCGCCGGGAAGACATTCCGGTTCTGGCACGCCATTTTGCGGAGAAATACGCCGCGCTGCATCGTACGCAGTGCCCGCATTTACTACCGGATTTTCTCGATCGCCTGCAATCGCACTCCTGGCCGGGAAACGTCCGCGAACTCGCGAATTTCATGCGCCGCGTTGTCACCTTGGCCGAGACAAGGACTCTCGATTCCAACTGCTTCGAGATGGAGTTCCACGGGCAGTCAGGGTTGAAGGAGCCGGCACGGGCCTCAGCAAAAGATGAATTGCCCGCGGGCACTCCGATATGGCAGGTCGAGAAGACTCATCTCGAAAATACGCTCGCTCTCACCGACGGCAATCGCACGCACGCTGCGGAGATGCTGGGAATCAGCCTGCGCACAATGAGGAACAAGATCCGCGAATACGGCTTGCCGCCAAGGAGGTACGCATAGCATGTCCACTTCCACGCCTACTATGCAGTTGCTTCAGGGATATCTGAAGGTGACATCGGACCGTCAACAGTTGATTGCGTCCAACATCGCCAATGTAGATACGCCCGGCTATCACACAAAAGACATCAACTTCCAGGCCGCAATGCAGCAAGCGACGGATGAGGGCAATGACGTGCAGCTCATGCCGGCATCGTCTGAGGTCGAAGGCCTTCCCGAGCGGCCAGACGGAAACAACGTGAACATCGATCGCGAAAGCCTTTTGATGGGAGAGACGCAACTCCAATACCAAATGGGCGTGCAGCTGATTAAAGCTGAGTTTCATCGCCTGCTGATCGCGATTAAGGAAGGAAATTGATCATGGGACTGTTTGACATGTTGAGCGTCAGCGCGTCAGGCCTTTCGGCGGAGCGGCAACGAGCTGAAGTGGCCTCGACGAATCTGGCCAATGCCGAAACCACGCACACGGATACCGGCGGCCCGTATGTGCGCAAAGAAGTCGTCTTCAGCGGTTCGAATCCCTCTCCGTTCAGCACGGTGCTGAACCGGCTCGGCCGCTTCGGTCATGCATCGGCAGGCTCGGTCCAGGTGACGCAGGTCGTCGAAGATACAACAGCGCCAGTGATGCACTATGAGCCGGGAAATCCCGATGCCGACAAGAACGGAATGGTCGCGTATCCCGCAATTAATCCTGTGTCCGAAATGGTCGACATGATGGGCGCAGTCAGGTCCTATCAGCTGAACGCTTCGGCGGTGAATGCGGCGAAACAAATGATCCAGCAGTCGATTGACATCTTGAAGACCACGTAAACGGGAGCAGTGCAATGAACAACGTCACCTTTACTCCGATTCCGAACGCAACCATTCCGGATCCGTCTTCGCTCCAGAACAGCGGCGGAATTTCCAGCGAAGAGAGCTTTTCTTCGGTGCTTTCAAACGCTGTTCATACCGTCGATCAACTCCACACCTCGGCAGCTTCGCAAGTGAGCAATCTTCTGCGTGGAGGCGGCGGTGACCTGAACGATGTGATGGTAGCGGTCGAGAAAGCAGATGTTGCCTTTCAGCTGATGATGCAGGTCCGCAACAAGATCGTGAATGCCTATCAAGACATCGAGAAAATGCAATTCTAGGATTGGTAAACAATGCCAGGTTCTTCGAATGTAGTCGAACAAGTGAAGCAGTTTTGGGGGAGCCGGACAGGCCTTCAAAAAAGCCTACTTCTGGGAGGCGCAGGTACGACAGCCCTGATGCTGACCCTGTTTGTGCGGCTGATTGCGTCGCCGGATTACAAACCGCTTTACAAAGACCTCGATCCTGCGGATGCACAGGCGCTGGCTACACAGCTCGACGCGCAGAACATTCCCCACCAGGTCAGCGCCGATGGCAAGGAAGTCAGCGTGCCAGCCGACAAGCTCGATGCAGCGCGCATGATGACTGCAACGCAAGGCCAGCCGCATAGCGGGCGCATGGGATTTGAGCTGTTCGACAAAATGTCGTGGGGACAGACAGAGTTTGACGAGAAGGTCGCTTACCAGCGCGCGTTGGAGGGCGAGCTTGAACGGACAATCGGGACGCTTGCCGACGTTGAGCAGGCGCGAGTCCACCTGGTAATGCCTACCGATTCTGTGTTTCTCGACCGGCAGCGAAGCGCGAAGGCCGCGGTCATTCTCCGGCTTCGCCACAATGGACTTTCAAAAGACGCCGTCGTCGCCATATCGCGGCTGGTTTCCGGTGCGGTTGACGAGTTGAAACCTGAAGACGTTTCGATTATCGATGCCGACTCCGAGAGATCTCTCGGGCTTGCTCACGACGGCCCGGGCGGCGATCAAGATGAGGAAGCAAGACTGACGAATCGGTTGATCAACACCCTGGAGCCAGTTGTCGGAACCAACGCGATCCGCGCCAGCGTGAATGTGGACTTCGATGAAGCGTCAACCGACGAGAACGATGAAAAATATGACCCCGCTGTGAGTGCGCTGCTCACCATGCAGAGAACTGAAGATTCAGCCGGCGGGACATCGATTCCTTCCGGGGTTCCGGGAACAGCGAGCAACATCCCGGCTGCCAAGCCCGCTAAACCGGCGGGCCAGACGAGCCAACAAAGTAATACCCCGACGGCTCAAACATCGACGGCCACCTCAGGCCCATCACAGTCTTCCAAGACCGAAAGCGCTCAATACGGAGTTAACAAGACTATCATCCACACGATCACGCCGGCAGGGGGAATTCGGCGGATCAGCGCTGCTCTGCTCGTCGACGACACGATTGTGAAGACAACCGACAACAAGGGCAAGGTTACGGTCACGCGCCAGAAACGATCGCAAGATGAGCTGAATCGAATCCAGGAGCTGGCTGAGGCTGCGATCGGATTTGACGCCAAGCGCGGCGACACCATCAGCGTGCAGAACCTCTCATTCGATAGTGGCTCGACAGACAGTGATCTGCCGGCTCCGAACCTGGCCTCTGAAGTGCAAAAGACGGTCTCCGATTATTCGTCGCTTTTGCGTCCGCTGTCGCTCCTTGGCCTCTTTCTGCTGGCCTACTTCCTGGTTATTCGGCCCGTTCAGAAGCACGCACTTCGGCAGGGAGAACTGACTGCGGGGCTCCAGCCGGCTCTGGCGGCCGCCAATGTGCAGGGACTTTCTTCGGAACCGACGGAAGCAATTGACATGGGTAGACGCGCCGCACAACTCAAGGCACAATCGTCCGAACTGGCAAAACAGAATCCGGTCGACACGGCGCGTGCGATGCAAACCTGGATGCGTGAGGAGCGGTCATGAGCACACAGACTCAATCATCCTTCGCAGGCGCGCGCAAAGCGGCAATTCTGCTGGCGGTTCTCAATGAGTCGGAGGCAGTGCCAGTTCTCCGAAGCTTGCCGCCCGCCGATCTGGAGCGCGTCACAGAGGAATTGGCAAACCTGCCAAGAATCCCTGCTGAGCTCACTCTCCAGGTGCTTGAGGAATACAAGCAGATGATGGCGGCCAGGGGAACCGCAACCGCGGGTGGCCGGGATGTCGCCGTTCGTCTGCTGGTGAAGGCCTTCGGCGAAAACGGCGCCGAGAAAATGGTGCAGCGCCTGAACAGCCCGAAGGATAACGACCAGCTCAATTTCGATGCGCTGCTGAAAACAGAACCTCAACAGGTTGCAAGGTTTCTTGCCGGCGAGCACGCTCAAACAAAGGCACTCCTGCTAGGGCATCTCGAACCAAAGCAGGCATCGGCGCTGCTCATGCAACTCGAACCAGAAGAGCGTGTTGATTGCGTCAGGCGCATAGCTACGATGGGTCAGTTTTCCTCCGAGGCTGCGGCGAAGGCTTCGCAAGTGATCAATCGGCGTTTCAGCTCCGCCGGGAAACAACCAAAGCGCGCCGACACCGGCCTCAAGACTCTGGTTGACTTGATGAATCAACTGGCGCCACCTGCCGCGAAGGAGATTCTGGAAACAATCGAATCTACAGAACCGGCGTTAGCCACCAGTATCCGCGATCTTATGTTTACATTCGAGGATTTCGTCAAAGTGCCGGAATCTGACATGCGCGAACTGATCACAATGGTCGACAAGAAGACCCTGGCAATCGCCTTGAAGGGCGCCAGTGAAGAGTTGCGGGCTCATATATTCAAAACCATGTCGTCTCGTGCCGTTGAGATGTTGAAGGAAGATTCTGAAATGATGGGGCCGGTGCGGGGCAAGGATGTTGCCAAGGCGCAGAGCGAAATGATTGCAATCGCCCGAAAACTCGAAGCCGAAGGCCGGATGGCGCTTCGCAGCCAGGGAGAAGATGAATATGTCGACTAACGCGGAATGTTCGATTCCAGTGACCACGTTGCAATACCGGGAGATCTCCGCTGGCGGGCTACGCGACGGAGATCCACTCCTGACCGGATTGCAGAGTGATCTCGAATTCGGCGCCCGGCGAACAGACCTACAGTTGACGCACGCGGAGTTCGCCGAACGGATCGCACGAGAACGGGCGGAAGCAATATGCGAAATGGAGCAGAAACTGCGTGTTGAGTACGAACGAAAGCTTCTGGCAGCGCGCGCTCCAATCGCAACGGCAGTCGCCAAGTTTGAAGAGGAACGAGACAAGTACTTCGGCCAGGTTGAAGCAGAAATCGTTCAACTCTCTCTTGCCATCGCAGCCAAGATCCTGCATCGCGAGGCGCAGGTCGATCAAATGCTGGTGGCGTCGCTGGTTCGCGTGGCCATGGAAAACATGCGGGAAGGTTCGAACGTAACTATTCGCATTGCGCCGAATAAGGGCGAATCGTGGAAGCGTTACTTTGCGAGCGTTTCCTGCGCAACTCGCGTTGAAGTGGTTGAGGATGCTGAGTTGAACGACCAGGACTGCATCGTCGAAACCGAACTCGGTTCGGCAAATTTCAGCCTGGAGAAGCAGTTGAAGGAAGTTGAGCAGGGCTTCTTCGATCTGCTCGCAGTGAGGCCCACCAGCGCATGAGCCGTCCTTTGCTTTCTCCATACACGCACCTTCTCCGCGCAGGTTCGACTCTGCGATGGCACGGGCGAGTAAATCAGGTGGTAGGGAATCTGATTGAATCAGATGGACCCTACTGCTCGGTGGGAGAGTCTTGCGAGATTGCCGGTCACGGCCGGAGCTATTCCGGCGAGATCATCGGCTTCCGGCAATCTACGATGCTGGCAATGACCTCTGACCCGCCCCAGGGAATTCGCTATGGCGATCAAATTATAACGTGGGGCGCACGCCCGTCCATTCGAGTCGGCCCGGAGATGTTAGGCCGCGTGATCGATGCAAATGGAAATCCCCTGGATGCGCTGCCCGATTACCGTGCAAGCCACTCAGCTACTCTCGATGGTTCGGCGCCGCTGCCGCTTGAACGTGTTGCGATCCGTGAGCCGCTGGGCTGCGGTATTCGCGCTATCGATGCATTCCTTACATGCGGAAGAGGGCAACGCGTCGGCGTCTTCGGCGGTAGCGGCGTTGGCAAGAGCACGCTGATTGGCATGATGGCCAGGGGAACGGCCGCGGATATGACCGTGTTGGCGCTGGTGGGTGAGCGCGGGCGCGAGGTGGGGGAGTTTCTTGAGGTTCTCGGCGCGGAGGGGCTTCGCCGCGCGGTTGTGGTAGTTTCCACTTCCGATCAATCACCGCTGCTCAGGATTCGTGCTGCACTGGCCGCGACTGCGGTGGCTGAGCATTTTGCAGCCCTCGGCAAGAATGTTCTATTGATCGTCGACTCCCTCACGCGCTTTGCCATGGCGCAGCGCGAAATCGGACTCGCTGCCGGAGAACCCCCGACTGCAAAAGGCTATACACCCTCAGTGCTGAATAAGCTGGCCCGGTTGGTGGAGCGCGCCGGGAATTTTTCGCAGGGCAGCATTACCGCGTTCTATACAGTGCTGATGGAAGGCGACGACCAGCAGGATCCAGTGGTGGATACGGTTCGATCGCTGCTCGACGGTCACGTGCTTCTCGACCGCAACCTGGCATTTCGCAATCACTATCCGCCGATATCGATATTGGAAAGCGTCAGCCGGTTAATGACAGGCATGGTTTCAGAGCAGCATCTTGCGAAAGCAATTTCTATTCGCTCGCTGATGGATGTCTATCAACGATCCGAGGACCTGATTCGCATTGGCGCGTACCTGAAGGGCTCCGATCCTTTGCTTGATAAGGCGATTGAGAACCTGCCGGCAATCAATAGCTTTCTCAAACAGAAGCCCGATGAGTTCACCACACTACCAGAGACCATTCAAAGACTGATCGCGCTTCCCGCCTAAGCGGCGGACCATTTTCAAGAAAGGATTTCGCGTGCCATTTCACTTTCCACTAGCTTCGGTTCTTCGTCTCAGGAAGAGTATTGAGAGGCGCGAGGAGATGGCCCTTAAGGCATCTCTATTGGAGCTTGCCCGCGTACGCCGCAGGATCGATGAACTAACCGACGAAATGGCAAAAGCGTGCCAGGACCGAGAGAAGGCCTTGCGGATTTCGACCACGGCCAATCGTCTGCAGTCGATGCAGGTCGAGATCAATGCGGCCATCGAAGCCAAACAGCTCCTCTTCGAGACCATCCAAACTCTGAAGCTGCAGCGAGACAACCAGATGAAGGTTTACAAAGCCGCTCATAGCGGCCGCCAGGCTCTGTCGGATTTGTTGGCACAGCAAAAGAGTTTATATGAACAAGAACAACTCCACAGGCAACAGAAACAGCTCGATGACATCTTTGCTGCACGATGGCAGCGAACTTAGCCCGATATAACATTGATTTCTCTCCGCGCCCGCGACCATCGATCGCGGGCTTTTTTCTGCAATGCTCTTTCGGCGCGCGCTGCCGATTGCCCACTGGGCATAGATTGCCCATCATGATCGGCAAGCGTTGCCGGGTTTGCTATCTGGAGGCACACAGCGTAAATCCTGCGATCCATGTAAGGCAAACAAAATAAGGCGGTTGACCGCGATAAAGCGAGATTTGGCTTTTGCCAATCTCTGGCTTGCCACATGCAATGAATTGGGCGTGCGAATTACGCTCAAACCCGTGAGTGGCAATACCGCCTCGATCCAGGCAAGAGCAACGAAAGTTACGGGACGGTCATTCCTCGATACTCTTGCAGAGACCTCGAGCAATGCGGCGAACAAGTCAGTATTGACGTCGGCCGCTTCAAAGGATTCATCGAGCGACACTTCAGATCACGGCAGCGAAGACCAGACGTCGAGACAGCCGATCGCTGCATCTGAAAATGGCGCTGACGACGCACAAGGGATCTCCACCGCTGGTAGTTCGATTCGCATCTCTACAGCATTGATTGTGAGCCAGCAGAATCAGGATGCAAATCCCAGCCAGGCGGCGTCGATGATCGGGAGTCTGGCGTCTTCGGCTCATTCGCAGCCACAGTCAAAAGCGTCTCAGCCCGCTGAAAAGCAGGTCACGGATTCCACCCAGCAAGCCGGCGATCAGAATGCGGCGCAACAGCTCGTCGTCAGTATGCCTGCTGTCTCGCTGTCAGAAGTCTCCATTGGCCGCTCGATGCAATGTGAAGCAGCTGCTCCGAAAGATTCTGCGGAGTTGCCGGCATTTTCTCCGGTTCAGCGATCGAACGCGAACTCCACTGAGCAGACCGGAAGCGATGGAGCCGACGCCAGCCAAAGCTCAGTGCCCCCGTCTGTCTCGTCCGCGACAACAGATCTTTCAGAAGCAATCGCAGCCGGGTTCATTGAGCAGTCCACTTTTGCAGTTGGAAGTACCTTCTCGCAAAGCATGATTCTGTCCAAGGGCGACGGTACGGACACTTTGACTGACAAGACATCGCAATCCAAAAGCAGCGGCGCAACATTCTCGGTGAATCCGGGCGATACAAGCTCAACGAAGGCTTCTCCGGCTCAGGAGTCGATTTCGGCCGCTCACTCCGTGCAGAACGGCAACCCATTGCCCCAACATGCGCTGGGAGACTCCTCCTCTGCAACACCACTCGCAATCAAGCCGCCGGAGGCCACGGTCACGCAGACCGTTCCAGTCTCGAATCACACTGCTTCTGTTTCGACCAGCCAACCTCATGCCGCATCGAGCGCAACCGAAGTGCCGATAAAGGCGCAAGACTCGGCAGATGCCGCGGCGGAACAGTTGGAACGAACCGGCTCCGCAGCAGCCGCTGGCATCAACTCAGCCCGGCTGATTCAAACCATGAGCGAGTCGGAGATGCGGGTCGGAATGCATTCGGCAGAATTCGGAGACATCTCTATCCGCACTTCAGTTTCGCAGCAACAGTTGACGGCACAGATCAGTGTGGATCACAGCGAGCTGGGAAGTGCGATATCGGCCCATTTGCCCTCGCTCCAGAGCAAGCTTGGAAGCGAGTTCGGCCTGCACGCATCGATCGACGTGAATCAACTCGGCGGCTCTGTTACTGGCGGCAATGGGCAGTCGTCGCAGCAGAACCAGAAAATGACCTCGCAAGCGGTACCGCTCGATTCTTCGGCGCTGGACGCAGAAAGCACTCTCATGCCTTTGCCGTTCCAGTCGGTCGAGGTCGACGGTTCCAGACTCGACATCAGGGCCTAAGAAGACACGATTTTACGAAAGGGTATTCAGATGAACATTCAAGGTATCAGCCCCTTAATCACGGCTCCGGTTGCCGGCCTAAGCGCGAGCAAGTCCACCGCTGCCGCGAGCTCGACCGGTTCGTCGAGCACATCCTCGTCCTCAAGCTTGTCGTCCTCGAGCCTTGAGAGCACTTTCCTCAACCTATTGGTAACCGAGTTACAGAATCAGGATCCGACGCAACCGGTCGACCCGACGGAAATGGTTGGCCAGATGGTTTCGCTGAACCAATTGGATCAGTTGATCTCGATCAATCAGACGCTGTCGAACCTGTCGTCAGGGAGTTCAACTACCGCCTCAACAGCGAGTACGAGTCGGACCCTTCAACAAACAGCAAGCAATGCGGCTAACCCAGCTGCATCGGCTACCACGACGCCTGCGGCAACAAGCGCCCAACTCCAAGCAACGCCGTATAGCGCCGCGGGCAGCACGGGGCTCATGAATCTCTACGGTAGTTACGTTTCGCCAGGTGCAACCACAAAATCCATGTACACAGGAGTGCGTTAAATGTCGACCTTTTCGATTCCACTTTCAGGCCTCATGGCGACTTCTCAGTCGCTGAGTGCGATCGCCAACAACCTGGCTAATCTGAATACCGATGGCTACAAAGATGAGAACCTCGATTTTGCGAGCGTCTTTAACCAAATGCAGGGAACGTCGGGGAACGGCGATCCAATCCAGTCGGGAGACGGCGTCCAGGTTGCCGGGAAAGTTACTAACTTCTCGAATGGCAACGTCACTTCGACGGGCGTCGATTCCAACATGGCCTTGCAGGGCAATGGCTTCTTCGTTGTGCAGGATAGCAGCGGCGTTGACTACACCCGCGACGGCGACTTCACGGTGAATTCTCAGGGGCAGCTCACCACCCAGGGAGGCCAGCTTGTGTTGGGTTACCCGGCAGTCAACGGCGTGGTGCAAACCGGAGCGGCCCTTGCCCCGATCACGGTCGACCAGGCCAATAACGTCCCTGCTTCGGCAACGACAAGTTTCCAGATGACAACGAACCTGGATGCGACGGCGGCTGTCGGCGCGACCTATAGCTCGCCAATGACGGTGTACGATTCGTTGGGCGAATCGCACGCACTGACAATTCAGTACACAAACACTGCTGCCAATACCTGGAGCTACAGCATTACGCTGCCCGCAGCCGATACCGGCGGCACCGGCAACCCTACGCAGATCGCGAGCGGGACATTGGACTTCAACTCTTCGGGCGTGCTCACTTCTCCGTCAGGCACCGTCTCTGGTATCACAATCTCCGGACTCGCCGATGGGGCGGCAAAGATGAGTCTTACCTGGGATCTAAATGGCAGCGGCGGGACACAGGCAATCACCCAGCAAGCAGCGGCCAGCGCCACCAGTGCAACAACCCAGAATGGATATACGGCCGGCACGCTCACCGGCTACTCGGTACTCTCCGATGGAACGGTGCAAGGACAATTCAGCAATAAGCAAACCCTGGCGTTGGGCCAGGTAGCAGTGGCGAGCTTCGCAAACAACCAGGGGCTCACCCAAACTGCGGGCAATAACTATCAAGCCACGTTCGCGTCGGGTGCAGCCGTGGTGGGAGAAGCCGGCGAAGGCGGTAATGGCACCATCACAGGGGACTCAGTAGAAGCGTCGAATGTGAGTCTCTCCACCGAATTCTCAAACTTGATCGTGGCGCAGCAAGGATACGAGGCGAATGCCAAGGTCCTCACCACCCTCGACCAGGTATCCCAGGCGACTCTCCAGGTGGTCTCGTAGACTCTGGGTTTGTTGGATAGTCATTAAGTTACGATTAGAGACTTTTCCAGACAAAGTTTCCTGACGCATGGAAAGGTACCGAGCCGTGTCGGCTCTCATGGCTGTCTCACCAGCCAGGGGCCGGCACGCCGGCGCTCTCTTGCGTTTAAATCATTTATATTCATGGATTTAATGGGAGGATCTCATCCTCCTCCCGGTTCCCCGCCTCTACGCCAATTCCGGCGTTTCAATTGCTTTGTCATTCGTGGAATAGCTCGGTCTCTGCTGTCTGCCCAGGCCCTTCGCCCATCGCCCGGATTTTTTCCTGGCAAAGGACCTGGGCACGGGGTCCGCAGCACTCTCGAGGTTTTATGAGCGCAGTTGTTCAGGAACTGAATTCCAATTCGACGCAGCCGGTCGGCGGGGAAGCACCTCAGGACGCCCCGGATCCGCTCGATAGCTTGCCATGGCTGCCCTTCAACCTTTCCGTTGAAATCCCGGCAGTGCGGTTTACCATCGGCGACCTGCTTGGACTGAGAACGGGCTCGATTGTGGAGACCGGTTGCCACCAGACGAGCGATTTGCCGCTGAGGGCCAATGGACTGCTCATCGGTTGGACAGAATTTGAAGTAGTTGGCGATCGTCTTGCCGTTCGCATCACGGAGCAGATATGAAATTCACTAGCTTAGGGCTAAACTCTTCCTCCAATTCTCCCCGCACTGCGCCAGCCTCGGAGCCATTCGAGCGGGCGATTCCACGCGCCCCCAGTCGCCCGCTAGGGCGTGGCAGAGACTATCGGTGCGATGTTGCATATATTCCCGTTCCACGTGCGGCGACGCGCCGTGTGCCGCCGCCCGAGCCGGACGAAATCAAGCCGGAGATGTCGCCGCTTGCCCGGGCTGCGACTCGCCGTGCTCTGCCCCCAGAGCCCGAAGAGTTCAAGGCGGAGATGCCCCGCGCTACGACCCGCAATATGCCGCCTCCAGAGCCCGATGAAGTCAAGCCGGAGATGCCGCCGCTTGCCCGCGCTACGACTCGCCGTGTGCTGCCTCCAGAGCCCGATGAAATCGAGCCGGAGATGCCGCAAGGTTTACTTGGAAGCCTCTTCTCCTGGCTTCGCGGTGGCGCGCCCGCACGCAAACAGCTTCGGTTGGTGGAAACGGTTCCCTTAGGCGAAAAGCGCTTCGTGGCAATCATTCATGCCCAGGGGCGCAAGTACCTGGTGGGAGGCGGCACCTCCGGCGTGGCCCTCCTTACCAGTCTCGATGAGCCCGCATCGCATTCTGACTCCATCGCTCCCGTAGCAGAACCGGTTGAGGTGGCGGGATGAGTTTTCAGAGGGGCACTGCATGGGCTGCACTTGGATTGCTTTCACTGGCGCTGGTTGTGCCGGTGATTGCACAAGTGCCGCCGGCTGCTCCTCAGGCTTCAGCTTCAACTCCAGGCACCAGCAGTTCGTCGGCGAATCAGCCGGCGCCTTCGATCGCGCAAACATCCCCGCCGCTGTCTGGCAATGGAGTTGCCCCCTCGAATGGCGCCAACTCTCCTATGGCCGCGCTGGTACCTCCTGCAACTCAGGGCAGTGCGGCTCCGGCCTCTGTTCCCGCCGCTAACTCGCCTTCGACATACAGCGACGTTCCGTCATCCTCGCCAGCGCAGCCTCAAATCGTCAACAACGGCATTCCTAATCAGCCCGGAGCCAGCAACGGCTTCTTGCAGATTCAGGGAATGCAAGGTGAATCGGTTCCGTGGTCGATCGTGGTTATGCTCACGGTACTCACGCTGATTCCCTCCATTCTTCTGTGCATCACTCCATTTGCGCGGCTTCTCATCGTGTTCCACTTTCTGCGCCAGGCCCTGGGCCTGCAAACCACGCCATCCAACCAGACACTTATCGGGCTCTCACTGATCCTGACGTTCTTTCTCATGCAGCCCGTTGGCGAGCAGATCTTCGAAACCGCAATCGTTCCCATGCAGTCGGGCAAGATTACCGCGATGGAAGCGCTGGGCCGCAGTGAGGCGCCGATGCGTAAATTCATGTCGCATTATGTGCGCGAAAAAGATGTAGCGCTTTTCATTGAACTCGCGAAAGAACCAAAGCCGGCGAGCATCGACGACGTTTCCATGCGCGTGCTCCTGCCGGCCTACATCTTGTCGGAGCTGAAAGCCGGATTTCAGATCGGCACGATTTTGTTTCTCCCATTCCTGATTGTCGACATGGTGGTGGCTTCAATCACCACCTCGGTAGGCATGTTGCAGTTACCGCCTGTCGTCATCTCAACACCACTCAAACTGCTGCTGTTTCTCATGGTGGATGGCTGGCACCTGTTGATCAGTTCTTTAATGAGGAGCTTTAACTGAATATATGGACGTCGATCAGGTAGTGTTACTCGGCCGCATGACATTGCAGGAAGTCGTCATCCTGGCCGGCCCCATTCTGGCCATCGCGATCGTGGTCTCGCTCGCGGTGAACATCGCGCAGGTGCTCACGTCGCTCCAGGACATGACTGTCTCCACCGTCGCGCGATTGATGGCTACCGGCGGCGCATTGTTTCTGTTCATGCCCTGGATGTGGCGGCATCTTGCCACATTTACGCTTTCAACTCTAACTGATTTTCACGTGTACATGAAATGATCGAGATCCCTCTCATCGCGATCATCAGCGGCGTCCTCACGATCGGGGTGCGCATGACCGGGCTCATGCTTTTTGCGCCGTTTTTCGGCAGCATGGTCATTCCCGCCCGGATCAAGGCGGCTCTTGTTCTTGCCCTTACGCTCGCCCTGTATCCGGCGTTTGGCGGCCAGATTGGACCGCATACTCTGGCAGAGTGGCCGCTGCTGGTCTTCAATGAGTTTCTTGTCGGCGTGGGGATGGGAATTGCCACCAATGTGGTGTTCGAGGCAATTCAACTCACCGGCTCGGTGCTCGGCATTCAAATGGGATACTCACTCGTCAACATCCTCGATCCGCAGACCCAAGTCGACACACCTGTCGTCGCCATGTTTTATCAATGCATCGCCATGCTGCTCTTTCTAGGGATGGATGTTCACCTGTGGCTGCTGCGCGCCGTGGGCAACAGTTTTCGCTATGTTCCACCGGGGACGGCGCACCTCAGCAGTCTCTTCACCACCTCGATTATCCGAACGGTTGGCGAGATGTTCGGACTCGGCGTGCAGATTGCAGCACCGGTTCTTTCTGCCACTCTTGCGGCCGACGTTATCCTCGGGCTCCTGGGAAAGGCGTCGCCGAATATGCCTCTGATGTTGATGGGGCCGGCAATCAAGAGCCTGATCGGCATCTGCATATTAATTGCAACGCTCAGGTATTGGCCTGATCTTTTTCGCCATCTATTTACCGCTGCGGTGACAAATGGCGAGCAAATCTTTCATTTGGCTGGTTGAACTTAGATGGCTGATTCAAACAAGACCGAACAAGCAACACCGCGACAAAGGCAAAAAGCCAGGGAACGCGGCCAGGTCACACGCTCGCGTGAACTGAGCGGCGCGCTTTCTATGTCCGCGATCGCCGGCGTTCTGTTTCTCATCGGTCGAGAAGCCATCCCTCATTGGACACACTACTACCGCACCATGCTTGAACTCGCATCTTCGGAGTCCATTGAGCCGGGAGGCCCCGTTCTTTATTGGACAACGGTCGAAGTTCTGCGATGGACTGTTCCCATCCTCGCTAGCGGTTTTGTGGTTTCGCTGGCTTGCGGTTTGGCGCAAGGCGGATTCGTCTTTGCGCCGGAGTCTCTGGCATTCAAGTTTGAGCGTCTCAGCCCAGCCGCGCGGCTCAAGCAGCTTGTTTCTCCCGCAGCCCTTAGCACGATTCTCAAATCTCTTCTACCATTCACCGCCATCGCATGGATCGGCGTGGCGGCCATCCGTAGTCATTGGGAGCAGATCCTGGGCAGCTCTTACGTGGATGCGCGCAGTTTTCCAAGTCTCCTGGGCAGCATCCTCATTGAGATTCTTTGGAAATCAGGTTTGGTTTTTGTGCTATGGGCGGGCGTGGACTACATGTTCCTCTGGTGGAAAAACGAAGGCGACTTGAAGATGAGCCGTCAGGAGATGCGCGACGAGTTGAAGCAAACCGAAGGCAGCCCGGAGACCAAGGCCAGATTCCGCAAAATCCAGCGCCAAATGCGCCGCCGTCAGATGCTTAAAGCGACGGAAAAGGCAACCGTGGTTATCACCAACCCCACGCACTATGCGGTTGCGCTCCGCTACGAATCGGACATGGCTGCTCCCATAGTCGTGGCCAAAGGGCTTGACTTCGCAGCGGCCAAGATCAAAGAGGTCGCCTGGAAGTTCGATATCCCGGTGATGGAAAACAGGCCGCTCGCCCAGGCACTTTACAAAACCGTCGAGGTTGGCGATCCCATTCCATCCGCGCTCTATCATGCCGTGGCCGAGATCCTTGTTCTCGTGTTCAAGGCGCAGAGCGAAGTACGCAGTCGGGATGCGCGCACAAGGAGAACCGTGGCACAAAATTCCCAATTTCAAAGTGCAAATGTGAGGACGCAGTGATAAAGAAATCTGGATTGATGACGGCGCTTCGTACCTACTCGGACTGGATCATTCCCACCGGAGCGGTGGTTCTTGTCTTTGTGATGCTGGTTCCCATGCCGGCCATTGCCCTCGATCTTTTGCTCACGCTCAGCATTACCGCGTCTGTGCTGGTGCTGATCACTGCAATCCAGGTTCTTCGCCCTGGGGATTTCTCAGTCTTTCCCAGTTTGATTCTCCTTCTCACGCTTATGCGCCTTGCCCTTGACCTGGCGGCAACGCGCCGCATCCTGCTGCACGGCAGCGAAGGCTCGTCCGCGGCAGGCAAGGTGATTGAGGCCTTTGGCCAATTCGTCGTCGGCGGCAATTACATTGTCGGCTTTGTCATTTTTCTGGCATTGATCGCGATTCAGTACCTGGTGGTCAGCCACGGCGCGGTGCGCACAGCAGAAGTCACAGCGCGTTTCACTCTCGATGCGATGCCGGGCAAGCAAATGGCCATCGACTCGGATCTGAACACCGGACTCATCAACGCCGAACAGGCGCGGAAAAGGCGCCAGCAGGTGGCGCGCGAAGCCGAGTTCTGCGGCGCCATGGACGGCGCGGCGCGTTTCAGCCAGCGCGACTCGATGGCAACCATTCTCATCATGGCCATCAATATTGTTGCGGGATTCCTGATAGGCGTCTTTCAGCAAGGAGTGCCGTTCCAGCAGGCTCTCAAGACTTACACCATCCTCACCGTAGGCGACGGGCTTGTGGTCATCATTCCGTCGCTTCTCGTATCGATTGCCGGTGGAATTGTGGTGACTCGAGCAGCCTCGGACCACTCCCTGGGCTCCGATATCGGCGCCCAGATGTTCCGCACAGCGCGTCCGCTCTGGATTGTCAGCGGATGCCTGCTGTCACTGGCATTAATTCCCGGAATGCCCAAGATCCCATTCATCGTTCTCGGCGGCGCCACCGTGTTTGCTGCCTGGAAGATGAAGCCAGTCGAAGCCGAAGCAGCAGCAGCCAAGGTCGCCGCCGAAAAAGCGGCGAAAACGCCTGCCGTCGATCCCATGGATGCGGCGCTCAAACTGGATGATTTGATGCTCGAGGTTGGGGTAGGCCTGGTGCCTCTTGTCGATGCTAAGCAGGGCGGACAATTGCTCGCGCGGGTCAAGTCGCTCCGCAAAAACCTTGCCCAGATGCTTGGATTCCTGGTTCCTTCCGTTCACATCACCGACAATCTATCGATGAAAGAGAAAGAGTACGCCATCTACCTGCGCGGGGTCGAGATCGCGCGATGGGAGATGAAGACAGGCCGTCTTCTCGCCGTCAATTCCAATCCCAAGCCTGGCGACCTGGCCGGGATCGAAACCCGTGAACCGGCATTCGACTCGCCGTCAAAATGGATTACCCCGGATCTACAGGCGCAGGCTATCGCCGCAGGATACGCCGTGGTCGACCACACATCGGTACTTGCCGCTCATCTATCTGAGCTCATCAAGCAGAATGCGCACGATCTGCTGACGCGCCAGGAAACCAAGCGCTTAATCGATCGGCTTTCCGATTCTCACCCGAAACTTGTGGACGAGCTGGTACCCAAGCTGATGACGCTCGGAGAAGTGCAGAGGGTACTCCAGCAACTGTTGCGCGAACAAGTCTCGATCCGCGATCTGGGCACGATTCTGGAGACGTTGGTTGAGACGGCGGCAATCAATAAGAACCCCGTCATCCTGGTCGAAGCTGTGCGGCACGCTTTGGGTCGTGCTTTGGTTCGGCCGCATCTGGATGAGGCGGGCCAACTGAAAGTGGTTACACTCGACGCTGCAATCGAAGAGGAGTGTGCGCGGTCGACAACGCAAAACGCGCCGCTTGCATCGCAGGGCATGCTTCAGGTCTCGGTTGCGCGGAAGGTGCTTGACGGATTGCGCGCCATGATCGGCGACCAGGTCACGTTCACGCCTCCAGTGCTGCTTTGTTCGTCGCCCGGCCGGTTCTACCTGAGACGGATCATGGAGCCGTTCATTCCTAAGATTGTCGTGATTTCACCTTCTGAGATTCCTGCCTCGACGCAAGTGTTGTCTTTGGGGTCGGTGCGATGAATATTCATGCCATTGGTTTAAGAGAGGTAAATAAATGACAGCAGCAGAGATGGCGTATCGAACGAGTACGACGGATGCGGCCAGCCGGGACGAGCTTATTACCCAGGAGCTGTCGCAGGTCTATTACCTTGCATGCCGCATTCGCGAGCGGCTCCCTCAGCACGTTGAGCTGGACGATCTGGTAAGCGCTGGGGTTGTCGGCCTCATTGAGGCTGCGCAGAGTTTCGACCTTTCGAAGAATATTCAGTTCCGCACGTTTGCGAAATTCCGGATTCGCGGCGCCATCGTCGATAGTCTGCGTGAAACCGACTGGGGCTCGCGCTCGCTGCGTAGAAAGGGGCGAGAAATCGCCGACGTGACCGCACGCCTCCAAGCTCGTTTCGGCAGGCAGCCATCCGAATCTGAGATTGCATGTGAGATGCAGATCGAACCGGACCGCCTTCACAAATGGACGGCGCAAATCGCCGCGCTCCAACTGGGCGGCCAAAGCGTGGCATTATCGGCCGATCGCTCCGAATCTCTGGATGTGATTGAATCCGCGCCGAGCTTGAACGATCCCGATCCGTTTGACCTGTGTCTCGAAGGCGAAAGGAAAGCGCATTTGGCGCAGGCCATTGCTCAGCTCTCTGAGCGAGAGCAGCTCATCCTTTCTCTCTACTATCGCGAGGAGCTCACGATGAAGGAGATCGCAAAGATCGTGGGAGTAAACCTTTCGCGCGTATCGCAGATTCGCCAGGCGATCATCGTCAAGCTGAGAGCTGCTCTCGATCATCTCGAAGACCATGCTGTTCCCTCCGTTGCAAACCAAGGAGAGTATTATGAGCACGCCTAGCCAGGCGCCAGTGGACGCCACTCAAAAACTTGTAAACCCGGATCAACCAGACGAGTCGGGAGCAAGGGCGCGATCAATTCATAGCTGCAATTTCCGTGCCGCGGGCCGGCTTTCCAACGAGGATGCTCGCGCGGTGATCGCCTTGCACGAAAAGGTTGCCAATCACATTGCAGCCGCATTTGACGCGCTATTCGGCATTTCGCTCGACGTTAAATTTGCGGAACTGAATCAGGCATCTGCGCGCGAGCACGTGGCCGGAGTTCCACCTTTGTGCTTTGTTGTGCAATGTTCATCGGGGCTGGTGACGGTGGAGATCAACCTGGATCTGGTTTTTCCCATCATCGAGTTGCTGATGGGTGGGGCCGGAAACGCAAGAGGCGCAGATCGCGAACTGTCTGAGATTGAAGAAGAAGTGATGCGCGACATCGCCGCACTTATCGTGCACGAGGCCGAAGCAGTCTGGGCAATCCCCGGCCTATCCATTGCTCCTGGTTCCCGAATCAAGCCATCTGCAATGTTGCAGACTTTTCGGCCGACTGAAAAGCTCACCGCACTGCGCTTTGAAGCAAGTTTGGCGAATGCTAAAGGCACCTTCAACTTGACGCTATCGAATGCGCTGCTTGATTTACTGACAAAGCAAATCGAGACCGATCGTTCACAGAGGAAATCCCGGATGTTCAATTTCCCGGCGCCACCTTTGCGTGAGCGCATTCTCGATTGCGAAATGGAAGTCTTGACCGAATTGCCAGAGCTCCGTGTCGCAGTCAAGGATCTGGTGACGCTGGCGCCCGGATCAGTTTTGAAGCTTCGGTCGTCCGTCCGGACCCCTGCCGCGCTGACGTGCGGAGGGCGCAGCCTGTTTCAAGCTGTTCCGGTCCGCAGCGGACAACAGCGGGCAGCACAGCTCATTCATCGCACCTCAAATTCAGAGAGGAAAGAGAGATAAAGTTCATGGAAAGCAAGTCCACAAAGAATGGTCTACGAATCTTCGCTGCCGCGTTCGCGCAGTCGCTCTCAATTTCGCTGGCTGAAGCTTCCGGGTCCGCATCGCGGCTGGAAGTCGCCAACGAGGGGACGATTCCCACTAACGCCAGCAAGCCAATCCAATTCAAGCTTACGGTCGAAGGCGCAATTCGTGGCGATTGTTTTGTTGAGTTCTATGAGCCACAGGTAGCAGCCCTGCTTACAACTATCATGGGGCAACCCGTCACGGCTCTCGATGACAATCACTTGGCGCTTTTCACGAAACTCCTTGCAGTTGCTGCGGAAGGTCTTTGCGAATCCGGCTTCGCCGGCGGTGGCGCACTTAAAGCTGGGATTGCACAGGTTTCCGGTCTGGCGTTCGGAGGCATGTCCGTGGTCCCCCTGGTGGCCTCTGAGCCCCAGGCGGAGTTGCACGTGCTCCTGTTCTTCAGCCCTCAGTTGCGCGAAAGTGTCTCCAACGTCCTTGGCAAAAGTGCTGGACAGAATGTTGAAGGTGTTGATGCGCCTTCATACAATCTGAACCTTGTAATGGACGTCGAACTGAATGTCAGCCTAAGGTTTGGTCAGCGACGGTTGCCCCTTAGCGACATTCTCGAGTTGTCTTCCGGCTCAATCGTTGAACTGGATCGAATGGTCGATGAGCCGGTGGAGCTTTATCTGGACGGCAAGTTAATCGCTCGCGGCGAGGCGGTTATTGTTGACGGCAATTATGGACTGCGCGTGACAGAGATTCCGCAGCCTCTCACATCGCAGTTTCTTAACTGAAGATGAAGGAGCTTCCTCGGCAGGAGTGTGATCTGAGTGGGGCTGAAGCGAAATCCGGGTTTGTCACAGAGACTGTTGCGTTTTGAGACTAGAAAGTTTCGCACAACTGGTCGATAAGAATGCCAGGTGAAGGCAAGTGTCGAACCAGAAGGTTTTCCAATTCAGACCGCGGGGAGTTTCGTCGGTTAATTGCCGCAGACCGCAATCTGATCCGATCCGTGAGCTCCCCGATGTCCCAGTTCTTTCCGGGACACTCCTTTCAATGGAGTTAATCATCTGTGGGAGCTCCGTCGATCTGGCACAGGTTTCCCAACTGGTGCTTTCCGACCTTGGCGCAACTCTGCAGATTCTGCGCGAGGCGGGACCCGAGAACGCATGGAGCGGCCGCCGCCTTGGACGCGTTGAGGACTGCATTTCAGGGTTAGGCCTGGATCGGTGCTTTGAGGCTATGGCGAGGTGCCTGATTACGAGAAGCACCCACTCTGCGTATGTTTATTCTGCCTGGGACCGCGCTCGGGAAATCGCAGTTACTTCAAGGTTCGTCGCCGAGAAGCTGGCCTTAGACGTCTCTCCAGACGACGCCTATCTGGTCGGCTTAGCCCACGGCATTGGCAATCTGCCTGGAATTCTGGAGTGGAATGGGATGAGGCAGTTCGGCGGTGACAGCGATCTCGCTGGGCTCAGGATGGCTGAAGCCTGGTACCTGCCCCAATGCATCGTCGAGTACTTTTTGGATCGTATGACGGGGGAAACGAAGACGCAATGGACAATGATCGTCGATCACGCCTTGGAGCTATCGGAAAGCCGGCCCTTCGCCTTGCTTTGCCCTCAATTCATCTAGCTTCCTTTTCGTTCCGTCCGAGAGATATCAGCCTGACTCGCACCGGCCAGTGGCACGCAGGACCTTTGTTCAGGTTGCAGATTGCCTTCGCATGAGGAAAGCAACCCGGTTCGGAACTTGCGAACCGGAATGTACCAACGCCTCTCATAGAACCCTCATCAAAGTGCGCTTTAAGGCCCTTTTCGCGGCCTAAACCAGGCATTTCTTGCCCGAATTTGTGGCATGCGCCGTGCTTATCTCATTCCGAAGGGATTTTCATGGACAGCGGACTCTATGCCGCGTGCACAGCTCTGGTGGCTCGCACTCAGGCTCTCGATACGATCGCCAATAATCTTGCGAACGCAAGTACTGTCGGTTTCCGCGCCGAGCGGAACGTCTTCAGCTCGGTGCTGGCAAATGCCGGCGGTGCAGCCCAGTCTCCGTTCAGCCAGGCGGTGAATCGTTTTGGAATACTGAGCGGGACCACGATCGATCAAAACCAGGGTGCGCTGGAAAAGACCGGGAACGAATTGGACCTCGGCATCGAAGGGTCCGGCTATTTTGTTGTGCAAACTGCCGATGGCCCGATGTACACGCGCAACGGCGCATTTCAAGTATCGAGCCATGGCCAGTTGGTGACCGCATCGGGCGACGCAGTGATGGGAGACCGGGGAGTGATCAACATACTTCCGGGCCCGGTCTCGATCAGCGCAGACGGAACGATTTCTTCAAATGGCGCGGTCGCCGGAAAACTGAGCGTTGTCGAGTTTCCTCCTGACACTGCGTTCACGAGCATGGGGAACACGTACTATTCAGCTCCGGTAAAGAGCGCCCAACCGGCAACCAATTCCAGCGTGCGACAGGGAATGCTCGAAAGCTCCAACGTGAACCCCGTTGAAGGAATGATCCAATTGGTGAGCGCGCAGCGCACCGCCGAAATGATGCAGCGCACTCTATCGATGTACAGCAACGAGATGGATAAAACTGCCGCACAGGACCTGTCCAAGGTCGGATAAAGGAGATCGAATGTTTCGCGCACTCTACACCGCTGCAACCGGAATGACCGCTCAGCAAATCAATCTGGACAACATTGCGAACAACCTCGCGAACTCGAGCACCGCCGGATTCCAGTCACGCCGGGTGCAGTTTCAAGATCTGCTCTATCAAAGTTTGATCATGCCCGGAGCGGCAGCAACACAACAGACCACAGTTGCGTCCGGACTGCAAATCGGCCTTGGCACGCGGCCCGGAAATACTGAGATTGTCCAGACCCAGGGTGATTTGAGCAGCACGGGCAATCCGCTGGATTTTGCGATTCAGGGCAGCGGCTTTTTTCAGGTCCTTCTGCCCAACGGCCAGACCGGCTACACGCGTTCCGGTTCATTTCAGACCGATGCGCAGGGCAACCTGGTGACGGCAAACGGCGACGCACTTCAACCCGCGATCAATGTTCCTGCCGCGGCCACCAATATCACAGTGGGCAGTGACGGAACCGTCAGCGTAACGTTGCCTGGCCAGACGCAAGCGCAGCAGGTTGGCGTCATCCAGCTGGCGACTTTCCAGAACCCCGGCGGCCTGAACAGCGTCGGCAACAACATCTATATGCCGACAACCGCTTCAGGAGATCCCGTGGTCGGTGCCGCGGGTGGTTCCGAGGGGCTGGGTACGATCCAGCAAGGGATGCTGGAGCAATCCAACGTAAATGTCGTGGACGAATTCGTGAATATGATCCTTGCGCAGCGCTCGTACGAGTCGAACTCGCGAGTCATCAAGGCAGCCGATGAAATGCTGCAGCAGCTCAATCAACTCTCGCAATAGCTGGGTGGCACTGATGAAGCGAAATACCGCGATTCTGTGGTCGATCGTGATTGCCGGCGTGGCATCGCCCGTGATGGCGGCGACGCCGGGACACTATCCCATCGGCGCCGGCAATGTCGCGGCAACCATCAGCGCCTCCGGCGTGGCAGTATCGCCGGAACAAATCACGTTTCTGACTGAAGTTGTTGCCACCAAGCCCGTGCCCGCGCTTAAGGTGCGCTCGGTTGAGAAAATCAGCAGCGCGCAGCTTTCGGCGCGCATGGAGTGCATCCAGAGCGACGAATGTCTGCCGTTTTTCGTCGCCATCCGCACCGGGCCGGAAAGTGAAGAGCAGACAGCCGCAAACGATACCAGGTATGCATTGACAGGAATTGCCCCGCGAGCAGCAGCCGTGGTTCGAGCCGGAACGACCGTGAACCTGTTGCTCGAAGGCGAGCATGTACACATTCGCATTCCGGTTACTTGCCTTGAAAGCGGCGCTCCCGGCCAGACGATCCGAGTTGAGGACAAGAGCCATCGACTCTTTTACACAGCGCAGGTGGTGGACGGGTCTGCGGTGAGAGGAAGGTTGCAGTGAACAAGAGCAGGATCCACGCCGTCTTGAAGATCGTATTCTCAGCGATCTTTGTCGCCTTATTGTTCTCAACGATCGCTCACGCGCGTACCAGCAAGAAGAACAGTCCTGCCCAGTTAAGAGGCGACTACATTGCGCGATTGCAGGAAGAGGCTACGCCGAAAACAGAGGCATTGCACACGGTCGGCAGTCTCTGGTCTCCAGGCGATGTTGGAGATCTTTCCACGGATTACAAAGCACGAAAGCTTAACGATACGGTGGTGATTCTGGTTTCCGTGCAAACCAACGCGGCCCAGAGCGGCGACGTCAATAGTGCGCGGGCATTTACAACCAGTTCGGCAATCACCGGTCTTGCCGGAGACGTCAACACCAAGGGTCTGAACCCGTTGCTCAATGCAAACTCCAATACGACATTGAAGGGATCGGGCGCTACGGACTCCAGCACAACATTTCAGACCAGCATGACCGCCCAAGTGATCGCGGTGTTGCCCAGCGGCAATCTTGTGATTGAAGCGCAGCGCAAGATCTTCATGAATAACCAGCATGAAGACATCATCATTCGCGGTGTCGTGCGTCCGAACGACATCGGTTCGAATAACACAGTGCCCTCCACGGCTCTCAGCAACCTAGAGATTGAGATGAAGGGAAAAGGAATTATTGCTGACAGCACACGCCGGCCGAATCGTATTACGCGTGCTCTCCTGTGGCTCGTGGGATTCTGACGAACATGAAAATCACATTCCTCAAATCGAACTCACGGATTGGCCTATTGGCAGGTTGTCTGCTCGCTCTCGGCGTTACGGCAGCGACGCTTTCGGCACATGCTGCGGCCAGCAATTCCAATCGACGTATGCTGATCAGAGATATCACCAGCATCGAGGGTGTGCGCGACAACATGCTGGTCGGCTACGGCCTTGTTGTCGGCCTCAACCGCACCGGCGATTCCCAGCAGACGTACTTCACCGTGCAAACCCTGGCCAACGCGATGCAGAAAATGGGCGTGCTGATTTCCCCGACCCAGGTCGAAGTGAAAAACGTCGCAGCAGTGTTTATCACAGCGTCTCTGCCACCATTCGCTCGTCCCGGTTCTCGCCTCGATGTTACGGTTTCGTCCGTGGGCGATGCCAAAAGCCTTTCCGGTGGCGTCCTGCTTATGAGCTCATTGCATGGCCCCGATGGCCAGGTTTATGCCGAAGCGCAGGGTCCGCTTATCATGGGCGGGTATACCGCGGGCAACGGTACCAACGGCAAGGAAGTGAATTCGGTGACGGTGGGAGCGATCCCGAACGGCGGTATTGTGGAGCGCGATACTTCGGTGGATCTGCACGATTTCAAAACCGTGTCCTGGCTGCTTCGCAATCCCGATTTCACCACCGCAAAGCAAATTGCCGATGCCATCAACCAGGAATTTCAAAAGACGATTGCATCGACCGTCGACAGCGCCCGCGTTGATGTGGATGTCGCACAGGCCGCTTCGCCATCGATTCCGGAGCTGATATCCCGCATTCAGAATCTGGCCGTGAAAGTATTCACACCGGCAAAGATTGTAATCAACGAACGAACCGGGACCATCGTTCTTGGCGGAGACGTAAAGTTGTCGCCGGTCTCGGTCATTCACGGGAATCTTTCCATCGAGGTCGTCACCACGTACACGGCAGTGGCCGGTCCCGGTGTTTACGCACCAACCTTCGCTAACAATGGACAGTCCGCCGGCGGCTCGGCTCCGGCCGGCGTCAGCGGCGGATCGCGAAATCCTGGCGGAAGCGAATCCAATGGGTCGACGGGGAGCGGTCGAGAGGCAAACGCTAGTGTCGCTCCAGGAGCGACCGTGATTCCGGAAACTACGGTTAGCGTGACCGATCAGCCGGCGCAGTCCATGCGACTGGATGAAGGCGCCGATGTGGATGAATTGGTAAACGGTCTGCACGCCATTGGAACCACGTCACGCGATGTGATTGCAATTCTTCAGGCCATCAAGGCTGAAGGCGGCCTCCAGGCCGAGTTGGAGGTACAGTAAATGGCAACCGGATCCATTACGGGCTCTCTCGCGGCACAGGCTCAAACATCGCTCTTAGAGGCCCGTGAGCAGCATACCCTGCACCAGCTTCAGTCAGCTTCAGGCGGCAAGAGCGATACAAAGATTGAGAAAAGCGCCAGGGAGTTCGAATCCATGCTGCTGAGCAACTGGCTGCAACAGGCCGAGCAATCCATGGCCAGTGTGCCTGGCGCCGACGATGACGAAGATGCTGGTGCCCGCGAGCAGATGATGAGCCTGGGCGTGCAGTCACTGGCCACGGCAATGACCGCATCCGGGGGCATTGGAATCGCAAAGATGATCGCGAAAGCACTTCATTCTGCGGCAGATAGACAACAGCCGGGAGTCGCCCCAACGGGGGCCACGGTGACCGGAAAGCTTGAGAAATAAAACTGTGCGTTGCGTTAAACTTTTGCTGGCGATGTGCCGATACTGACACAGGTTTAAAAGAAGGAGTCGTGATGAGAATCGATCTAAACCAGGCAGCTGCGAGCCAAGTCGGAAACGAGGCCATCCCGAAGCGTGAAAGCGTTGCGGATTTGGCTGCGTCTGACCCTGGCAACTCCGGCGATCGAACCACGCTCACTTCCACCCAGCAATCTCTCAACGCGCTGGTGAGCACTGCCATGAGTTCACCGGAAATTCGACAGGATCGAGTGGATAGCCTGAAGCAGGCAATCAGTAGCGGGCAATATGAACTTGACCCGGGAAAGATTGCTTCTTCAATGATTGACGAGCACGCGTAGGTTCTCAATCATATCGGGCCCCCTGCCTGAAGGCTGTGCGCGGAAAGTTGCGGGGATGAATTCGATGATCGTTCAGGACAGGAACGGCAAGCTGGAGGAGTACCTTCAGCTTCTGCGCTCTATGGCGTTCGAGCTGGAGCGCGCCATGTCCGCCATTTCCGAGAATTCCGTCCGCGGTCTTGAAAATAGCCTCGCTAACCAGGAGGCATTCAGCACGCGCCTCGTTGAATTGGCTGACGACCTCAGCAGGCCCCGGCAACAGGAACCGCTTACCGTTCGCGGCGCAGCCGACGATACCCTGCTCGAGCGGGTTCACGCCGCCTCCAATGAGTTGCAGAGCCTGAATCGCCGCTATGCCGCTTTGTTGAAGTTTTCCAGCCGCTCAGTGGCGATGATGGTTTCGCTCTTCAGTTCGTATCAAGGACAGATTCAGGAGGTTTCTGGCCCCAGGTTGAAGTTCCAAACCTGGTCATGCCAGATATAACTGCTATGGGAGGCTTGAACACATCGCTCTTCATTGGCGTGCAGGCGCTCGAAGTCAGCCAGGGCGCGCTGAATGCCACAAGCAACAATATCGCCAACTCCAACACTGCGGGCTATGTGCGGGAGATCCCCGAGATTTCTGAGAATCCCGAGACCGTTTCCAGCGGGGTTGTGTCGGGCGGCGGTGTGAGCCTCAATGGTCTCCAAAGCGTGCGCGACGAACTGCTCAATCTGCAGATTCAGCAACAGACGTCAGCGCAAAGCAGTGCAGATACCGAGTCGTCGGCGCTCGAAGACATCCAGACAAACTTTTCGAGCTCCGGGAGCGATATCGCCAGCGCATTCTCAGCATTTTCAAGCAGCCTCGCTCAACTGTCCGCCGATCCCTCCAGTACATCGGCTCAGGCGGGTGTGTTGTCGGCAGGCCAGAATCTCGCGGGGGCTTTCCATACGACGGCCAACGCTCTTACGACCCAGCAATCCGCGATGAACACCCAAGTCACGCAGACAGTGGCTCAAATCAACTCGCTCTCCACGCAGATTGCGCAGCTCAACGGACAGGTTGCCCAGTTGACCGCGGCCGGAAAGGACGGCGGCACGATCGAAGATCAGCGCGATGAACTGGTTCAACAGTTGTCGCAGTTGACCGGGGTCTCGGTTACGCAAAGCAACGACGGCGAAGTGATCACTACGGGCAACGGGACGCCCCTAGTGATGGGCAGCCAGAGCTACTCCTTGCAAACCACGACTGGCAGCGATGGGGTGCAGCACGTTCTCGACTCCAATGGCACAGATATCACCACGACGCTCCAGGGAGGACAACTCGGAGGGGCGATTCAGATACGCGATCAAGTCATTCCCAGCTACCTGACGCAGCTGAATACGCTGGCAAGCCAGTTCGCTTCGGCTTTCAATGCAGCGCAGGCCAAGGGTTACGACTCGAATGGAAAAGCTGGACAGAATTTTTTCAGCGTCCCCGCAAGCGGCGCCGGCGCGGCTGCGGGAATCAGCGTGTCCATTACGGATCCTTCCCAGATTGCGATCAGCTCCGACGGCACTTCCGGCAGCAACGGGAATGTCGCGAACTTATCCGCAGCGCTGACTAATGCGCTTCCGTCCGGGCAGACTCCCTCGCAGGCCTACGCCAACCTGGTTTTTCAGGTCGGGAACGATACGTCGAATGCCAGCGCGCAGTCGACGGCAATCGGCCAGAATCTCACGCAACTTACCAATCAGCAAGGTTCGGTTTCCGGAGTGAGCATTGATGAGGAGACCACGAACCTGATTCGCTATCAGACGGCTTACGAGGCGGCAGCGAGAATCGTGAGCACAATCCAACAACTTGGCACGGTGACCCTCGATATGGGCTCCGGACAGAGCTACTGATATGCGCGTAAATCCAAACATGGTTCCAGACATCCTCGCGGACATGCAGCAGAGTCAATCTGCGGTGAATATCGCGTTGCAGGAAGTGGCCACAGGAAAGAAAGTGACCGTCCCCTCCGACAACCCCGCGGCCGCCGCCGATATGGTCCAAAACACCCTTGAAACTGCGAATGTGGACCAGTACACGCAGAACGTGAGCACCATGTTATCCATGGTGCAGACGGCGGATTCCTCGCTTGGATCGGTGGTCACATCTTTGACCCAGGCCATTTCGCTTGGCACCGAGGGTGCCAACGGCACGAACAACACCTCAAACCTGCAGGCAATTGCTTCGCAAGTACAGGGCATACTGCAAAGTGTTGTGGCCCAGGCAAACACCTCCTACCAGGGAACGTATCTCTTCGGGGGCACTGAGACTTCTTCTGCTCCCTACACGGCAAGTTCCTCTTCGTCATCCGGGTATACCTATAACGGAAACAGCGATGTGAATTCGGTTGCTGTCGGCGACGACATGAATGTCCAGTTGAATCTGCCGGGAAGCCAGATTTTTTCGAACTCCAATGCAGACGTTTTGGGTTCGCTCAGCTCGCTGGTTACCGCTCTCCAAAGTGGAAACGCAACCGCCATCGGAACCGCAACCACTGCAGTCAGCGCGGCTCTTAGCAACGTCAGTCAGCAGCGCGTCTTCTACGGCAATGCCGAGAGCCAACTGAACTCCCAGGAGACTGCTCTTCAACAGGAAACGGTCAGTCTGACCTCGCAGCAAAGTTCACTGGTAGACGTGGACGAAGCGCAGGCGGCGACGGACCTGAGCCAGGCTGAGACCGCCAACAACGCCGCCGAAGCGGCGGCGGCCAAAGTTCTGCCCCAAACCCTGCTGAATTATCTTGTGCCTACGCAATAGACGCGGGCTGTCGAGTCAAAGTTGTCTGCGCGGGCGTCCTTGCTCACTGGAACCCCTGCAGGTGAGACGTCGGCGAGGGAGCGGCGAGACACTCTCAACAATCGGTTCGCCGCCGGCTTTTGTGGATTGGTCCTAAGGGTGGTCCCGACAGACTCTATCCCGACCAGCCGACCAGCCTGCTCTCGGTCTGCTTGATCGCATAACCGCCAGGTTGCATCGGCGCCGCGCGCATTACCTCCGGCTCCGAAGCCACACTGCGCTGATCGATCTGCTGCCAGTACTCCCGGACCTTCAGAACCAGGGCCATCTCCCGTTCGATCGCGTCGGCCGACTGCTTTGCCTGAGCCTCTATCAGTGTGCGCCGTAACGTTGAATAGAAGGATAAGAGTTGCTGCGTCAGTTGGCCGCCCTCGCAGCGCTGGAGGCAACTCTCCAGGTATCCGATGACCATCAGAGCATGCCTTGCTTCGCGGCATCTCGTTTCGATGTCGTTTGCGCGTTGAGCAGCCGCTGCGCGGCGCAGGTTCCCAGCAAGGGTATCGTACAGGGCAATCAGCAGCCCTAACCCGCTGGCGCCTTCCACCGCTGCCTTCCGATATGCCAGATCCGTGCGATTCATGTTTGCCGCCGCTTACCCGTTCGAAGAGCTGTTTGATCCCAGCTCTGCATTGATTTGCTTTATCTGGTTCGGCAACTCCTGCAGCGCAATCTCGGCTTGGCTATACTCGCTCTGCAACTGTGCCTTCAAAGGAGTGATGTAGTTCGTCTCGAAATTGTTGATATCGTCTTGGAGGTCAGTAATTTGGCTATTCATGCTTTGCAGATCGACCGTGAAAGCGCCACCCGCAGGGCTGATGAAGTTGGTTAATTGCTGGTCGAGTGAGTTGGCGAAGCCGTTCAGCGAAGTGCCCTGGAAAAAGCTCTGCACGTCGGAGAAGTTATTCTGCAAGGCGCTATCGAGCGTGCTGGTGTCGAGGCTCAGCTTGCCATTGTTATCAACCGAAAAGCCGAGTGACATCAGATTAGGAATCGTTGTGGTGCCTGAGGCCGGCGTGGCCGTGTAATCCAAGGCGCTCAGGACGGCACTCTGAAGGTCGCGCACCGACGAATCGCTGGCCAGCACGCCCTCGCTCGTTCCCGAAAACGTAAACTGCGCGCTCAAATCGCTCACGACGGTGTTGTAGTCGGTCACAAACTGCTGAAGCGCACTTTGAATCTGCGATCTGTCCGGTGCAACATTCAGGCTCACTTGCACGCCGGGATCGGCGCTCAGCAGGCTGAGGGTTACGCCGGGGATGACCCCGGTGATTGTGTTTGACGCACTTGAAACGCTGATTCCGTCTACGGTCAGCGATGCATTAGCTCCGGTGGCTGCCTCGGTAAATCCGAAATCTGCAGGGTCTGTCGAACTGATCGTAAAGTTCGCTGCGGATCCGGAACTACTGGCAACAAGGGCCAGCCTCGAGCCTGTCGCATCCGTAATCACGCTTGCTGTTACACCCAGTTTGTCGCTATTGATTTCACTTGCGACGTCGGAGAGGGTTTCGGTTCCATCGGTTGTGATGGTTGTTGGTGTGCCGCTTCCGGTGGTGATGGTGAAACTGCCGGCAGGCAGCGCAGTTGAAGCACTGGTGAACGCCGCGGATGTCCAGGAATCGGTGGTCGCCAAACTGTTGACGACAACCACATGATTTCCCACCGCGCTCCCCGAGGCCGCGGACGCTGAAACAATGCTCGAGTTGGAGGAGGTGACGGTCATAGCCGACAGCGGGCCCGTGATGCTGTTTAGAGACTGCACGTCGTTATCGAGGGCTGACGCATCCGTCTGGATCTGGGTTAGCGCGCTGATCTGGCTTTGCAGAGTGTTGCCCTCAGTTTCCCACGCCTGTTCCGGCGCCCGGGCAGCCGTGACCGCCGAATTCACCGCCGAAGTGACGTCGATTCCAGATGAGGAGGCTCCCGTCGCGGCTTCGAGGATCGAGCTGATGTCGATGGACGATGAGGAAGAAGACAATGACGAAAGCAGGGAACTCAGTGATGACGACGCTGTGCTCATAATGACTGCCTTTTCTGCGTCTTAGCTTGCAAGTCCTGGGAGCTGACTTTGGCTGTCGACGCGTAAGGCAATATCGGCACTTTGTGGTTCGGATTCCAGTTGCACGCAAAAAAAAGGCGCGACGGCGCCATAACTGACGCCGTCGTGCGTTGGACGAAGTTGAGGTTGAGGTGATTACTGCAACAGCTTCAAAACGCTCTGCTGAACCTGGTTCGATTGCGACAGGGCTGCCATGCCGGTTTGTTCCAGAACGTTGAACTGGGTCATACTGGCAACCGTCTTGCCGATGTCGGCATTCTGAATGTCGTTTTCGGCGCTGGTCAGGTTGGTGGCTTCCGTGCTTGCGACACCTTGGCTTGCCGTCAGCTGGTTCTGTGTTGCACCAATCGTGCCCCGGTCCCCGGCTACCGTTGCGATCGCCGCTGTGATGTTGGTCAGCTCCGCTTGTGCGTCAGTTGAGCTGTCGAGCTTGCCTTTCAGGCCGAGGCCACCCGCGGTAAGGGCTGCCAGTGCCGTGGTGATGGACACGCTACCGCCCGTGGTTCCGTCAGAGATGTATGCGCCAACGGTCGAGCCGAATACGGCGGCGCCGTTGAAGGTAGTTGAGCTGCCAATGTTGCCGACCTCAGTAAGGATGTCCTGATACTCGCCGTCCAGGGCAGTGTACTGGGAGGTCGACAGGCCGCTGTTTGACGCTTCGGTCGCGAGGGTAACAGCGCGATTCAGCAGTGTCGTGACCTGCGAAAGTGCGCCGTCAGCCGTCTGCAGGACGCCAACTCCATCGGAAGCGTTGGAGACGGATTGGTTCAGAGCCGCGATGTTGCCAGCCAGGCCATTCGCGATTGAAAGACCGGCGGCGTCGTCGGCTCCGGAGTTGATCCGCAAGCCAGTAGAGAGTGCGGTTAACGTCTTCTGCAGGCTGGCCTGCGTCGAAGACAGCGCGTTTTCCGCATTCAGCGAGGAGATACTATTGAGAATTGAAAGCATGGTATTGCTCCTTATATCGAATTCCGCCTGCACCGAACCAGTTCCGCATGAGGTCCAGATTCGCTATTTGGAGCAGGTGGTGGGCGTTACGCGCAATCTATCGGCTTCTCGGTTTTAGGATTCTAGATGGGCCGTGAGTTTTTTTGGGCGCGAAGAGTACAACTTTCATGGAAAGCCATGCTTAAAGGACAATAGGCAACCACAGCTCTTGCAAGCTCGGCGACGACCTTGGTGTCGCGACGAACCGTGCGTTCGGAAAAGTTGCGCAGCCGGAGATTTTCCTGCATGCGATGGTGTAGATGTGTCATAGACACCTCCCTCGGTGTCCAACACTCTACCCAAGAGCCCTGCATTCATTTAGCGCAACGTACGCCGCGAGTAAAATCGAGCCCCGATTCAAGACGCCTTGCCGAGCGAGTTATTCCGCAGCCTGTTAAGGAGTGCCATTCCAAAATCACGGCTGGACGGGTAAACAACGTGCTGAAACTTCTCATCTATTTATGTTGTTTTGCGGCAGAACCCCCGAAGGGCCCGACGACGCCACTATGGTCCTGCGTATGCGATCTGCTGGGGAGTCCATCCCTGGTTGGCGTGAATGTTGACAACATCGGCGCGCAGGAACTCCTGACGATTTCTGGAACGCGTCATGTGGGTCCACCACATGATGCCTGCGCCTTGGCGCCAGTTGGAGTAGGTCTCGATGAATTCGACGCCATCGGAGTTAGTCCAGGCAACGGCTTGAGGCAAGTGCGTGGCTGGATCGACCTTGAGATACACGCGATCGCCGTGGTTGTCGGCAATGAGGAGAATCAATGGGCCGGCGAGGGCCACGGTGCGCTGAGGATCGTCGTCACTGAGAAGCAGACCCGGCAGCGAACGGAACGGCATGTTCGTGGCCGTGGACGAGGGCAGACTGCTGCGTGCGTTCTGTGTCGAGGTCCACGCCCAACCGGATTGGCCGTTGCTGAATACGACCGCGGTGCTCGTTCCCTGCGACTCGACGCGAATGCCGGATGGGGCGGCGAAGGTGGTAGTCTCCATGGTCCATACGCCGTTCGCTTCCCAATAGACGCGGTCGTTGCGCTGCCAATCGTGGATCGATGCGAGATTGCGTTTACCGCCCATGGCCGTTTGCACGGCGGCCAGAAGCTCGATCGCCTGCGGGTCTTTTCGGTTAGAGGCCGCGGCGTTCGCGGGCGGGGAATTATTCAGATATCGAGAGGGCGCCGGAGGGGGAACGTCGACCGTGACCGGCAAAGTGCCGGTGGATGTGCCGCCCGGGCCAGTGGCCGTGAGGGTGTAGCCCGTGCCGCCCAGTGGACGAACCACCGCGTTTCCGGAAGCGCTCACCAAACCGATGCCGGGCTCAATACGAACCTCTGTGGCGTCAAGGACGGTCCAGCGCAACGCGGTGGTTTGACCAAGGCGCAACTTGCTTGAATCGGCCGTGAAGTTAACGATGGTGGGACGCTTGGGCTGGCTGACAACAATCTCAACGCTGCGGGTGAGAGGGGTTGGTTGCCCGCTGTTGGCGACGGAGAGCGTGAAGCGTTGCGTAGCTTGCGGTTTGACCTGCCAGAAACCAGTGGATGGAACCGAGCCTACGCCGGGAAGGATGGTGACGGTGGGGCTGTCGCCCGTGACTTGCCAGCGGAGAGTAGCGACCGAGCCGCGATCGATGGTGGACGCTGAGCTGGTGAACGAGACGATGACGGGCGGCGCGGCGACGCGAGGTAATGAGACGGGAAGCGCTAATTTAACGGCGGGCTTCTCCGCGGGAGACGGCGAGGCGGCCCGCGGCAAGACTGGAGCCGTCAATTTGGCGACGGTTTTCGGCGTTGGGGGCGGCGCTACGGGCGGGGCCGATTTGGCGGTGGGCTTCTGCGCAGACTGCGGTGATTTGGCCACCGGCGCCTGCACTTGAGGCGGCTGATTGCTGGTTTCTGCCGGCGGATTGGCCGGCTCTGGGCTTTGCGCCGGCGACGCTGCCGGAGTTTCGGGGTCGAGCGGCTGCAGTTGTGCCGCCCCAGCCGGTAGATCCTGGATCTCAGGGACGCGGGGATCGGGCTTCGCTTGCGATGGCTCGACCGGCCGCGAGGCTTTAATGGTTGATGGTTTCTCTTCGGTGGGCTGAACGTTCTTCGCGACCGTCCGTTTGGGCAGGAGAATCTTCGAAATATCGTCCCAATGCTGAATGGCCTGAGGCACAAGCGCGTATGCGGCCGCTAAGGTGCCGACGACGCACAATGCAATGGCGGCAATCCGGCCGATGTAACGGAAGCTATGAGAGGCGGCCTTCCTCGGGCTGCGGATTTCAGGCTTTTCAACTGCGTTCAAGCAGTAGGGGCACGCAAGCGGTCCATCGAGCATTTCTGCTCCGCCTTCGAGCCCGCAACCTGGGCAACGGTAGCCGCAGTTTTCTAGCCGGCCGTCGGCGCACTCGCATGCAAGTTTTCCGCTGCTGCCTTCTGCGCCGCAGTTTGAGCATCGGCTAATTTGGCCAGCCTGCGGATGATACGGCTCATGGCAGCGCATGCACAGGCGCGCCGCCTCTTGCTCTGTGAATTGAGCATTGTCATGGAGGCATGTGAGTTTGCGCGTAGCCATTCGATGCCAACGTTCTCCAGCGGTTCCGGCAGCCGGTTCGAGGGACTTTGCATCACGAAATTCCAGGCCTCGGCGGCCTTTTTACCGCATCCGCTCGTCCAACAGACGATGCGTGACCAATTGTCCCCCAACAAAGCAGACACGGAAATTGTGAATTCCACGCGCTCGGGAGCTCTTTTTTCTGCGCCGGAAGGGACTTCTCCTCCCTTTTCGGTAACTCTGTATACTGAAATTCCCCGGCAACCCCTGCCAAGAGGGGCAGTTGAATGGACTTCCCAGGTAAGCTGCTCGAGTTTCTGAAAAGGTTCTACGCGTGGGTCGCCACCAAGTCGCCGCAACAGGCCGACCCCAGAATCTGTCCGCTCTGCTTTGAATCGATCACCGCCGACACAAGATTTATCCGGTATTGCCCGGTCTGCAAGAACTGGGAAATCGTCAAGGGCACTTCGACGCGCGAGTTGTTCTCGCGGTGCAAGAAAATCGGTTGCAAAGCCAGCCGTACCCTTGCGCAGCGACCCTTTCTGGCGCACGAAAATTGCAGGCGATTGAATCCACTCATCCTGAACCTGAACGATGGCGGCAAGAATCGCGTCCAGTCTCTTGGCGAAACCTTCACCTTGCGTTGGGTCGACCCAAGTGCGCCCGGCGGAAGAAGCGCTCCCCGGGATGTAAAGCATTGGACACTGCCCATCATCCATGGCGCCGCTGAAAAAGTGGTTGGCGTCAAGGCCATGTGGTTTCCTTCGGAACTGCTGCGGCTACTTTCGAGCGGCAAAGGAAAGCGGGTACAGATGAGAGGGCCCGCTGACGTGGGAAAGAGCGTTCTGTCGTCCATTGTGGTCAATCCCGATAGCCTTCCCAGCAACCTTCAGGTCGAGAACTTCGTCTACGCCTCCCCGTACATTGCCGCCGACATGAATGTGCCGGAGGAGCAGCGCCAGCCTTTCAGGTTTTTTGCCAATGCGCTTCAGGCAATCCAGAGCCTGCGGGACTGGCAGCCTTTGGATATGCACAATACCGGTCCTGCGGAAGCTCTGATGCGCGCCGGCTTCTACAGCAAGATCGTCGATCGGGAACGACGCGCGCTGGTGTTGTACGACCTTGCTGGAGAACACTTTCAGGAAGGGGCGGGTGAAATGGTTTCTGAGCAAGCCGCCAATTCCGACTGTATCTATATCCTGCTGGATATTACGTGCATTCCGATTTTCGAAGAGTTCATCGAGCCGCAAAACAGGAAAGAACGGGCAAAGAAGTCGCAATTCAATGCCCGGTTGTGCGCGAGTCTGCGGCAGATCGAAGGCGATGAGACTCCCAAAATCATCGTGGTAACGAAGGTTGACCTCGTTGATATTCCGCAACTCGATGATGCGGATTTCGCTTCGCATCAGGAGAGCGTTGAATCGGCGCAACCCGACGCTGAGCAATCGGGATCGATTGCAGCAGAAGCCGCCGGCGCCAGAAGTGGACCGAGTGGGAATGGCCACCGTACACAGCCCGGCATCAATAAAAAGCTCGCCCTGAATGACCTCGCGGAGATCAAGGCTCGGGTGGAAGTGCCGACGGCGCGAAGCAGCGCAGCGATTCAAGACCTTGCGCGCTTGAACCTTGAAAAGTTGAAGAGCTTCTACGATCCGTCCGATCCCAGTCAAAAAATGATTCGTGAACGGTTGGGTGGAGAAACCATCAAGGGTGCGTTCTTCGTTTGGACGACCGGACTTGTGCCGAGTCAGTGGGGCGACATCCCACCGGCGGCGCCAAATGATCCAAAACCGGATACGGCCTCACCTCCAGTCGCTGGCCCGGTAGCCAATGTGGTTGGGAGTTCTTCACAAACCAGCCCGGGTGCGGCGCTCACGGTTGGCGCAGCTCCTCCGGTCGCGGACATTCAGCCGGCGATCAGTTGTGGAGTGCTGGAACTTGTGAAATTCACGTTAGAGCTGGAGTAAGGTTGCAGTTGCGCTTCTCAAACTGAGGGAGATCGAATGAAGATCCTGGCTTATGGCGGGAATGAGTATTCGATGCGCGCCTTGATTGGAGAATGGCCCGGCATTTCCAGCGAGTATCTTGGAGATCTTTACGGAATTCCCGCGGGAAGCCCGAGCTTTGGTTTGATATTTCCCGGCGGCAGCCCGGCCCTCCTCTATCGCGAGCGCATTAATCCTCAATACCGTGGCGGTTATCCATATACAGTCCTGCTCGATCTCGGACCCTGGGAAGGCGCCGATACGCTTTGGAATCGAGCGGGCTGGAATGCTGCCGGCCTTCTGGAGTGTCTGTTTGGTGCCCAAAGCCCGCGGCGCGCAACCTTCATGACTCCTGAGAATCTGAGCACGGCATTGCTGAACTCCGTGGTTGAAGAGATCCTGGCAAAACGCGAACTGGATCGCTTTGCGCAGGAAACACCGAAGCTGAAGGCCTTTGAAAAGAAGTGGGCGAGCTTCCTGGCTGGGTCTTTGAATGCACAGGTTCCCGTGGTGGCGCCGCCCCGTGCACTGGGACTGGAGCAGCGCCCCACGATGGCCGATCTGGCGAGCCTGAGCTCTCGTCTGCCGCTCTGGCTGCGAACCGGCCGGGGATGGATGGTAGGCGGCTCGTATACGCAGGCAGCCGGATTCGGTGCAGGCGCGTTGCTCGACGACGAGCCATTTGCAGAAAAGATCGATCCGTCTGCTGTCATCCGCGATGGCGATCAACTGCAATCGTTGCTGCAACAGTTGAGCCTGTCCCCGTCGACCGCAGAGAGAGCGCGCAAGCTGGTCAACCAGCCGGCAATCAACTGGCCCGACGCAAAACAATTTTTCGATCGCGCTGGCTTGCTGCGACAGGCAACTGACGGAGACGATTCTGTATTCCCCAAAAAATTGCCGGAAGACGGCATGCTCGCCGCGGAGATCTTCGCCGCCGCCTTTCAGAACGCAAGGGACAAAGCTAACCACCAAACAAGGATCGGTCCAAATCAAACGCGCGCCATCCTGGAATCGAGACGCCGCTTCGGTCCAACGCGTGTTCCGCGAGCCATGGTTCCTTATCTCGATGTCGATGCACTCGGCAGGCAATTGGACGCCGAGTCAGTTCCTCCGCACGTTCCTGAGTACCTCGAACTTCCTCCCGACCTCTGCCTGGCGCTCTGTAAACGTCAAATGATCGCGAAGAAGGGCGACCTGACGCGAGGGGACTTGGAAAGGTGGAGACGGTTCCTGCGCGACACCGAGACGGGAGACGCAGAAAACGAATTGCTGAAGGAATTCGCGCAGCGGCAACCCTGGCTGGCGCCGTGGAAGAGCAATGAAGATCCCAAGCTCAACCAGATTCTCAAGAATGAAGCTGCCTCGCGCCTCCGCAAACTTCCCGGTAACCTGGTTCGCACTTGGCTCTACGACAGCCTCTTCTTTCTTCCTGTTGAAGAAGTGAATGCGGAACTGGAGAAATACAAAGGCAAACTCGACGCATCCTTGAAAGATCTGGCGCTGCAACTGAGGGAAGAACCGCGCCAATTGGGAGCGGCTGCGCGCGCGTGGCTCAAGCAGCTTGCTTCATCCAGTCTCCGCAACGACCTTGACGTAGAGACGAAGCTTGCAATCGCCTACGAAAACCCTCTGGGTTGGACGAATTTCTGGTCTCTATCGCAAGCGCTGCGCGATGGCAAATCCTTTTCCGGCAAGGAGGTCCCGAAGGAAGAGCGGGCCATCCTGGCGCTGGAATGCGTGGACCTGTTGCGGCTCTACACCAAGAGCAAGCAACTGAGCATTTCGGTTCCGGAGTTTGTTCAGATCGCCAAGCTGCTCGAATTGCAAAAACGATTCGCGGCTACACTGAGCGATTTAGCCTCGCACCCTCAATTCCAGCAATACTACGAAGCTCTGCAACCGCCCCAGAAGAAAAAGGCCGCCAATTCATCGAAGCCCGAACCGGATGAGATCGCCTCATCTGAGCTATTCACAGAGGCAAGCAAATTACGCTACGCAACCGACAAGTTCGTGAAGGCGATTGCGGATTCCGATCGCATGATTGCGGCTGACCCGGCACTAGAAATCGATCCTGATCAATATCACGACCTGGCCGATCTTCTACTGATCGATTGGGCCCGCGGCAAGTCGCCTGAGATCGCCTCCCAGGAGCAGTATGGGGCGCTGCCAACCAATCTCGCCGCCGTTCTCATGGGAGTCGCAGGGTTGATTCTGGGTGCGACAGCGTGGTACCTGCGTTTTCTTCATTCGCCGATTCCGTTCCTTGCCGCTCTGGGCGCGGAGCAGCATCGCCCGTCGCTGGAATTGGCTGGCACGGTTGTCGCCATCTGTGGCCTCGCGCTGCTAATTCGGGGATTGTTCCCTCCCACCTACACCGTGACCCTTTCCAGAAATACCTGGGTGCGTCTGAAGAAAGTCGTCGCCAACCTTCTCGCCAGCGGTGACAGTTATACGAAGCGCCGGTGCGAGGAACTGATCACGAGCATTTCTATATCGGGCGCGCGGAATTTCAGCGTAGGCGGCAGCTTCGATTGGCTCCTGCTGCTTTGTCTCGGATCTGGCGAAGAACCGATCACTCAACTCGAGCCGGTCAGTCTCAGTCGATTGAAGCGCTTGCGCCGCCCCATCTTTTTCGTTCTCGATCGAGCGGGGCTGATTCAGAAGAGAGGTTGGTTCAGGGGATGAACCTTCTCTTTCTCACGCTTCCCGCAGTGGTCTTTGTTGCGTTGGCGTGGCTGCTCCTCAGGAACCCCGAGCGCATCCGGATGGCATTCGTTTGCCTGCTGGTTGCCGTGCTTTCGGCGGTGACTGCGTTGCTTCTGCTGCGCATGGTCGACAATCCGGGGCGATGGAAAGATCACACGCAAATAGCCTGGGTAAGCATTGCTCCTGTCAGGGGCAACTCTCTTACGCTGGGCTCGCCCTCCGCCGGCGCGGTTCCGGGTTGGCCCGGCAATCACATCTCTCCCACCATCAACTTCACCGCCGGCCCGGGCGGCCAAATGACATTGAAAAGCTACGGTGGCGGCGGATTTGTCCTCGATAACAAAGACAACGTCCTCTACGGCATCAGTCTCGATCAGGATCGAAACGTCGCCGATCATGATGGAGATTCCTACACCTTGTCGGTTAGAAAACGTGGCTGGATCTTAAGCAAATGGCGGATAGGTGTCTTTCGCAATGGGCGAGATCTCGTCCAAAACGGCGAAGGCGAAGTGATTGCGTCGGAGACCTCGGTGGTGAGTCTTGCGGCAGAATTGGACCAGACCATCCGGCGGATGCGCGCGCAATCGGACCCTGAAGCCGGGCCGCTCAGCAGGTGGGCCACGCAGATTCAATTGCTTTTGACGGACAGCAATCGCGCGTACTATGTGATCGCGAGCCAGCCCGGCGCCGGAATTCAGCCGCAATCCTCGCAACTTCCCGCGGGATCGGTCATCACAATTCGCTGGCAGCGATTGAAGCTCAGCGTCCGACTTGAGTCGATCAACGGAACGGGAACCCCTCGCCTGATTTTTTTGCCGCCGTTCCGCCAATCCAGTCCACTGCCGCCAGAGGATGCGCCGGCGCCCGTCCCAACCAGGCTCGAGATTGAAGCCATGCCTGCGCCCGGCGATAAAGCATTCTTACTGCCCATCGGCGCACTCCCCGATCCGCATGTTGAAGCGCTTCTGGTCAACGGGCAATTTCAAAACGGATCAGGCCAGCCGGTTGTCGATGTTGCGCAAATTCCCGGAGTGACTTCGTCCTTTGACGCAGTCATCGCGCCCTATCACTTCTATCTGGACACGGATCGCGATGTCCCCGCCAGTTGGAATTCCGGAACAGGGGGAGCCGGCCTGCCGATGTTTCTTCCGTTGCTCGTCATCTGGCTCGGATACCTTTGCTGCCTGGCGCAAATTGCGCTTCTCTATGACGACACGGTCGAGCCTCGCACGCTGATCACTCTGCTGGGTATTTCGCTCGCGGCCTGGGCCGTTCTGTGCGCGCGCGTGGGACTGGCATTTCGTTATGCCGCAAATCCCCGCACTGTGGATGCCCTCGCCATCAACGGTTTCACTCTCTCGCTGGCGGCCCTGGCGTTTCTTCCTGCGTTCATCCTTGTTCTGGCGTTCCTGAGCGCCGTCAGGAAGCAGGAGGCTGAAGACCTGGGATGGCTCCGCTTGCTGCCTGCTTTGAACCTTTTTGTGCTCATCGCCATTCCGGCGCTGGTTTGGCACATGTGGCCGCTGCTTCACTGGCCGCAGACTGGCGCCGGTTTCTTTTCTTCATTCGGGGCCGTCTTCGGCGCCGAGAAGCCGTGCGGCTTGTTCCTGCTTCTCTGGTTCGTCAGTTGCGTTTGGCTTTGGCGGAAGGCCAGAAGAACATCAAGACAGTCGCTCGACGATCGCTTTGTCAACCTTGAAGAAGCACTGACCGAACTGTGGGCCAGGCAATGGCAACGGCGTGAGATTGCAATCGTCGGTTCTGTCATCCTCGCGATCTTTATTGTCGCGTTCCTGACGCGTTTCTCGCCTTCGCTAAACGGCGTGAGCAAGGAGGCGCTCGCGCCGCTCTGCCAGTTGTTTGGCCTGGCGGTGCTTCTCGTCCCAGGCAAGGCGCAGTTGCATAGTGTGGGAAGGGTGCGCCTCCGGAGAAAATCTCTGGTCGGTTTTTTCCTGATTCTTTTGCCTTGCTGCGTTCTGCCCGCAATCGGCTTTGACGATCCCGGGGGCATGGTTGGCGGCCTGGCGCTTTTTCTTCCCTTTCTGTTTGTCGTCCTATTGGGAGATCATCGCCCGCTTGCGAAGTGGTGGGCGGCCGCTTTCATCGTGCTCTTCGTTGCCGGAGTTCTCCTCGCGCTCTTTCCAGGCTGGGCGAAACACTGGCCTCGCGTGTATGCGCGCATCACGCTTGCCGAACACACTTCAAAATGGGCGCAGGACCAATGGCTCACACAGCAAGCCTACGGAAGAAACGGAGAATCGCTCGCCCAGCAGTTTGCGTTCGGCGATGAGCACCGCTGGGCGAATCTGCGGATGATCCGGATTGGCGCCTATACCGGCGTCGGCTTCGGTAATTCTAGCCCTCAAAAGGCGGGAATCGCGCTGAACACCGTGCAAGCCGACAGTACCTACGCGTTTTACGTAGCCAGCGAACACGGTGCGTGGGGCGGCGTGTTCATTCTGCTGCTCGCGGCTCTTCCGCTGATCCTTGTGGGGTGGCGCCACTGGCACGCATCCGGCGCCTCGTGGCTCACGGAGTTGCTCTACATCATCACCGGCGCATTCTTTCTTGAAACTCTGGCGCAGGTATTGATGAACAGCATGCAGATTATTCCGTTCACGGGCCGGAATCTGCCTTTGCTTTCAGTTTCCTCGCTTTCCGATGTGCTGCGATGGTCGGTTCTGTTCTCATGCGCGGTTCTAATTATGGTTGCGGACCGCGACCCTCAAGATGAAGCGGTGACCAAGAGTTGGCATTGGGCGGCCAAGGCCGTGGCGGCCGTAGTCCTCATCGTCTGCATTTCGCCGATCCTCCTACTCATCCAGGGCCAATTGGCCGACAAGACGCTCGAGAACCCGAAATCGGGCGGCGAGATTGCCCTTGGTGCGGTACCGCCCACTTACGACCGTGACGCTGAGGTTCGCAGCCAGCTCGAACAGATCCGTAACGAGCTCAAGTTCGATTCCGCGACGAACCGCATCGTGTTCACTTCATCCGTGGATGAAAACAGCAACAGAGACACGCAGCTTCAGCAGGAAATTGAGCGCTTCAACGGGCTTCCGGATGCATTGAAGATTGTTTCTCCGGGAGGAAACAGCCTCAGGAGTCCCAGCGACCTGAAGAAATTTGTCGCCGACATTACCTCGCTCACTACCGTCGACGGCTACATGAAGCTGATGGATCAATGGAAGAAAGATGCAAGCCCCGCGCAATCCGCGACAATGCCTCCGCTGTTTCGCGTTGAGGAACGACTTCCGGTTGCGGATGCCGGTCAATTCCCTGAGTCGGGAAAACCGACCTATACGATTCAGGCGAATCCCGCCTACGATGCGGTCATCGATCTCGACACCCGGCTCGCGCCCGGCGGCTTGAAGACGATTGCCTGGCGCAACGGATCGGGCGACAGTTGGCTGTTCGAGGGGCCCGGCGTACAGGTGACGATCACCACCGGCGCCGCCGCAAAGGATCAGCGAGCGAAGGTGATCTTGTCGCCTATGAAAGGCGTGAACCACCAGATTGCTTCGTTTACCTCATCGACACAGCAAACGGGCGGCAAGTTGCAAATTGTTTTTAATTGTCCCAGCGACGGCGGATGGAAGATTCCCTTCCTTCACCTGGAAAAGCGCCCACCCGCGCAAACGGCGCTGGTCGATATTGACGCCGAGGGCAGCGGCATCACGCTGAGCTCGGCAGACCTGAAGCTCGCGTATCAGCCGGCGGGCAGTGCCGATTTCAAAGACTTCAGCGGCAAAGTCACATTGCACGATGGCGCGCGCTTCCGGCCGCGCCAAAGCGTTTGCAAATTGCCTCAAGAGCCGATATTCACGCTGACGCATTCCAGCGCCGGAGCCCTGGTGGGAGCGGCCTGGGTCGATGGCGAGTGGGACGCCGCATACGACACAAGCGCCCGCCTGACCTGGCTGGACCAGCTCGCCCGATTCTCTCAGTCCCAGCGCGACACGCAACTCGGCTTTGACCGGGTCACGCTCGATCCCAAGTTGCAGGCAGCGGCACAGGCGTCGGTTGACGAGCACGGTCGTGAGCTGCAAAAGAGACTGCTCACAGCGGCGATTTCTTCGTGCTCAAGAGTCGACTGCGGCACTGCTCCCTCGAATGGCGGCACGAGAGTTCCGCAAAAACTTGAAATGCAGCGCATGGAAGCAAGGCGGCTGTTTCTTCCGCCGCGTGTGGCCATCTCCATCATGAATCTCGATGGAGAGGTCCTGGCGCTTGCCGGATGGCCGCGCAGCTCCACGACGGATCAATGGGAAAAGGTGATGAGCGCCGACGGCAAGAGCACGGTGGATGTGCATCCGCCAGCCCAGTGGCTCGCCACCGAGGCTCCCGCGGCAATCAGGAATCGCTATTTGGGCGATAGGAATTTTGATCTTCTGGTTGCAGGGTCGTCGACCAAACCCATCTGGGCTGCCGCATCGCTTGATGTGAATCCTCGCCTGGTGCATTTGAACGTGCGCGGAGAGAAGGTGGATCACACACTCTTTGGTATCGACATTCCCGGCGCGCCCTGGAATGGAACGGCAACCGGCGACCGCTGGATCGATTTCACGCACTACCTCGCCGACTCCAACAACAACTACCAGATCCGCCTCAATTTTCTTGGACTCGCACGTCCTGACCCTGGGGCAAATGTAGTCGAAGTAGAAAGGAACAAAGACGGCTCAGAGTTCCACACTGCGTCCAAATTGGAGACATTTACGAACGAGCCATGGTACCGCGCTCCCGACCTCGGCGCCTACGGCTTCAGCCACAAGACTCCTGCAAAGCTCGAAGGACTGCAATACAGTCCGCTCGCGCAGGCGATGCTGGCGCACTTCCCTGTCAACATTGTCGAAACCAATCGCGTTCGCCGTTCCTTTGACATCTCGTTCTGGTCGGGAAACGAAGCTGATAATTTGGTTGGCACGGAAGGTGTTGAAGAGCGCTGGGGCCAACTGAGTTCCATCAGCCCTGCCGCAACGAATTTTGCATTCGATGCCACCAGCCCTGATCGGCATCTGCCAGAGTTTGGAGCGCCGCGAGCATTTATCAGCGTGCTGCTTGGCGGTTCAACTAACACATGGTCGAACCTTGACCTGCCGTCGAGCATCTACACTGCGATGTCGGGAAGGCCGATTGTGCCGCACATCGGCATGGTGGCCCAGACAGAAACCACTCGCGATTCATTCCGGCGAGAGGTGTTCGATCCCATTCGTGCAGGCTTGCAGGAAATGATCCAATCGGGAACTGGAGCATCCTTCCTGTCGGACAAACAAGGTGGCGCACGTGCGCTTTCCCGATCCATGGGACCCGAGTACAACTTCTACGCGAAGACTGGTACGCTTGAGACCCTGCAAGAGACTAAGGAAAGCGGGGATCTTGCCCTGGCTCGCATTGTCCTTATTATCATTCCCAAGGGAGCGGACAAATCGCGCGCGCACAAGGGCCTGATCTTGTCGCTGGTTTCAGAGTACGGCGGAATGAGTACCTCGGAATCAAACTCGGCGGTGGAGTGGGTGAGCGATTTTGTGTTGAACAACCGAGAACTGCTTAAGGACGCGATGAAATAGCTAGAGGCGCGGGCACTGACTCCGCGCTCAAAAAAGCCGACCCATATATAAAATTACGCGCCCATCCAGGCGTTCAACAGACCCAATACGCTTGGCACGATGTGCCGGATGCGCCGGGATCGATCGAGCGCGGACCGGCGCAGCTGCTTCTTCTTCTAAGGGCTGCTCACCATTGCGTCCAGCGCCTGCGTGGCCACCTTTTTCCCCCGTAAGAGCAAAGTGGCGCGCAGCAACAAACACGCAGCGGCATTGGCCACACCGTTGCGCGGGACGCTCGGTCAGGACTGCGGAGGCACGTGTCGTGGCTGACACAGTGTGTGTGCCCTGACACGGGCGAGCGCGGCTTACCATCCCTCAACTCATTTGTTTTCAATCGACTCCGATTGGCTCATGGCTTGCACTTCTACCCGGCGTAGGCAGTTCAAAAAAGGAAATACGGGGAGGATGCGATGACGACTCGGAGGCTCAACACGATAGCGGCCATGGTTGCGGCAGTTCCGATGGCGGCTGTTCTGGCAGCGCCGTTGGCGGCGCAGAGCGCGACGACGAATGGACCGGCGGCGGCGCAGCAGTCGGCACTGGACGCACAAGTTCCGGCAGTAACGACGAAGCGCGTAATCGTGGTGAGCCTGGAAGATCACAAACTGGCGCTGGTCGAAGACGGCAAGGTGAAGAAGATCTACACCGTCGCGGTGGGCAAGCCCTCCACGCCGAGTCCGGTGGGCACCTTCACGATCGCGCGCCGCGTGATGAACCCGACCTACTCACACGAGGGCCGCGTGGTTCCGCCGGGACCAAACAATCCGGTGGGGACGCGGTGGATGGGCTTGAGCATCCCCGGCTACGGAATTCACGGAACCAATGTGCCGAGCTCGATCGGCAAAGCCGCATCGCATGGATGCATCCGCATGGCGAGGAAGGATCTGGAAGAGCTCTACCCGATGGTCGAGGTGGGCGACACGGTGGAGCTGATCGGGGAGCGCAACGAGGAGACGGCGCAGTTGTTCGGCGATGGCCCGACGCTGGCTCCGGGCGCACACCAGGTAACGCTGACTGCGATGGCCGCCACTGAGCAGCTTCCGATCGCGGCTCCGGCCGCCACGGCGACACCCTCCAGCCTGATGTTTTCGGGCTCTTTGTAAAGGAGGCCGACCATGAATCTGCTGGCGTGCGCGATTTCGGATATTCAGGCAGCGTTGCTTCCCGTGGCGGCGGCGCTGCTGCTTGAAGAGATGACCTACGGGGGACTGGTCCGGCTGCTGCTGGCTCCGCGGACGGAAACCGGAAAACCAAAAGGGCCCAGGCACACGAATGGAGGCGAGAAATGCTCGCATTGAAACTGATTTTGATGGTTGCGGGAGCGCTGATGCTCCTCGTTGCAGCGGCGATTCCTCTGGTTGGCGTTTGGCGGCGCGTGCAGTTGGCGCGGAACAAGGCTGCCGCGGAGGGAACGGTAGAGAAGATGGAAACTGAAGACACGGAATCGGAAGCGATTCCCTGGCGGCGTCCGGTTGCGCTCGCGGTGGTTGGCTGCTTGCCGCTGCTGGTGGCGTCCGGCATTGTGGTGGTGCCCAGCGGCATGGGCGGTGTGCGCATCAGCCAGATGCGCGGCACACTGCCCGGCACGCTTTACCCTGGAATGCACATCGTGACGCCGCTGGTTGACAGCGTGCAACTGTTCGACCTGCGCGATCACGTGTTTACGGCCGGGCTTGTGGAACAGGGTCCGAAGAAAGAGCCTGTCGCCACCAGCCTGAACGTACAGTCGCTCGAAGGCCTGAACATCGGCCTCGGCGTAACGGTGCGCTACCGGCTCGATCCCAACAAGCTGGCGAGCGTTCAAGCGCACCTGCCGCAGCCGCCGGACAAGGAGTTGGTGCCTCCCATAGTGGCCAGCGCGTGGCGGGAACTGACGCCGCAATATACGGTGAAGGAGATATTCTCAACTAAGCGCGAAGAGGTGCGCGCGAAAGCAGCAGGAATCATCACACGCAAGCTCGCGACCGACGGCATCATCGTGGAAGAGGTGATGCTCTCTGACATTCAATTGCCCGATGAGTACGCGCGCGGACTGGAAGGGTTGCTGCTGAAGGAGCAGCAGGACGACCAGATGGGCGTGGACACCGACATCCAGCAGAAACAGGTGCGGATTGCGGAGCTCCAGGCCGAGGCCCAGGCAGCGCAGAAGGTGAAGGAAGCTGAGGGCGACGCGCAGGCCAAGGTGGTCGAGGCGCGCGGCGAGTCGGATGCCATGCAGTACACCCTGCCGCTGAAGCAAAAGCAGATTGAGCAGAGCAAGCTCGAGGCCGAAGCGCGCAAGGAGTCGACAATTGAAACCGCCGAGGGCGATGCGCAGGCCAAAATCATCGATAGCAAAGCCGAACTGGAGCGGCGCAATCTGCTTGCTGAGGCCGAGGCCAATCGCATCAAACTCGTGTCCGCGGCCGATGCGGTGCGCATGACCAGCGAGGCGGAACTGCTGAACAAGTCGCCGCTGCTGATCAACAAGATCGTGGCGGAGCGGTTGTCCGACAAGATCCAGGTAGTGATGGTGCCTTCGGATGGAAAGTTCTTCTTCGCAAGTGATGTGTTCAAGAGCGCGGCGACGAATCCGATTGTGAAGCAGGAGATGGACAGCGAGCAGGCGCCGGCACAGAAAAACGGCCAATAGAAACGGGTTGGCCGCGCGGGGCGGGCGCAGCGAAGGTAACGCCCGCCCTGCACCAGACCCATCTGCCGGAGCGCCTCAGCGTTCCGTCGAATACCATGGATAAAAGAAAATGCGCACTCACATCGTAGCCTTAATCTTTTCCGCGATTCTATGCCTCACTCCGTATGGGCACGGCCAGCAGAACCAGCCCGCCGACCACAGGGCGCTCACGCCGGAACAACAAGCGTATCGGCAATGGGAAGCCCACTATCGGCAGTTGCAGGCTCAGGGGACGCAGATCTTCGATGCGGAAATGGCGCGCGAAAAAGCAGGCGATTGCCCGAACGCGAGTTCGACGTACGATTTCAACGTTTGTTACGGAAAGCAGCTCGATATCACTGAGGCGAATCTCAAAAGTTTTGAGACAACCATTCACGATTTGCTGGCTCCCGCGCCGCAGGCGCAGGGCGAGCCGGCCACACCTTCCCCAGGGCCGGCGGGGCCGAACTTGACCGACGCGCAGCTCACCGCAGAGTTTGAGTCTGTCGAGCGGATCTGGCAGCAGTATCGCGACACGGCTTGCACGGCCGCGTTTCACCAGTTCGGTGGTGGCACCGGAGGGCCGGGCTTCGGAATGCAATGCCGGCTCCAGCTTGCGCGCGACCACATGCGCGAACTGAGGATGATTTACGGAGAATCTTTTCTTTAGAAGGATATAATCCGCGCAAACGGAAAACGACAAAAAGCGATGAAGGTAATGAGACTGATCTGGTTGGTAGCGGTGATGATGGGGCTCGCCGGAGCTGCGGCGCACGCCGCGCCGGGTCCGTGGGAGCAGCCCGCATCCGAACTCGCCGACCAGATTGCCGCCATTCTTGGGCCGGGACAGGCGCACCTGACCATCCGCAATCTTTCTTCGATATCGAGCGATGAGATTCCCGCGATTAGGCGCTTGCTAACGCAGGATTTGAAGGCACATGGCGTGGCGATGGCGAGCGCAGAGAGCGCGAATACCATTCGCGTGACGCTGAGCGAGAGCAATATAGGAAAGCTTTGGGTTGCCGAGATCGGCGAAGGCAATGTAACGCAGGTTGCGATGGTACAAGCCGATATTGCATCGCTTAGCCATCCAGGCCAAATTGAGCAAGATCCCATCCTTTTGCGTAAGGTTGCTTATTTGAGTCACTTCTCATTTTCAAGAGGCCTGCCGTTCGTGTCTGACGATCCAGTACTAGCCACCATTGACCCCTTCCTTCCGATTGCGCTCTATCCGGATAAGCTGGAGTTTTTTGTCTTTAGCGAAGGCCTCGGACTTCAAGAAGATTCGTCCATTGCGATCAGGCAGGATCGATCTCTGCCGAGAGATCCGCGTGGTCTGCTCATCCTTTCGGCTGACAAGAATAGTTTCTCCGCATTCCTTCCGGGGACGGCATGCGCCGGAAGTCGCGCCGACCAATCGGCTCCGGCCAAGCATGCTGCCGATGCCTGGAAATGTGATTGCCACGCGAGCGATGACCCGTGGCCCATCGCAGTCGACGCATCCGGATTGCCGCAGCTCAAGGCTTTCTACAACTCCGCGCGCGACTATTTTACCGGTGTGGTTTCACCGAGCGTCGGTGTCGATCTGCCGCCGTTTTATGCAGCGGCACTGCTTCCGCGATCCGCCGGAAACGGCGCACTGCTCATCGGCGGCATCGACGGGCGAGTACAACTGGCAGAGAACGGCGCGGCCAAAATTGTGACCGGTACGCGCGACTGGGGCAGCGATTTTGCCGTGCTTCACTCCGGATGCGGCGCGGGTGTGCAGGTAATTGCGTCGAGCTCTGGCGAGGCTGCGAACGACAGTCTGCGCGCTTACGAATTGCCGGCGCTCGAAGCCGTGCCGGCAAGTGCGCCGCTCGCAATGGATGGTACCGTGACGGCTCTCTGGACCGCGCCCGACGGTAAGAGCGTTCTCGCGGTGGTGCGGAATGCGGCGAACGAATATGAGGTGGACCGTGTTACGGCGCTTTGCAATTAGCTTTCTCCTAGTTTCGCTTTGCATCTGCGCGTGGGCGAGGACGCGGCCGCATTACGGCGGCTCGCTACACGTGGAAGTTGCGGGCGATCCGTGGGCGGGCCCAGAAGGCCTCGCGCGCCGGCTGGTTCTGGATGGCTTGACGGCGCTGGATGCGAACGGAATTGTGAGTTCGGCTCTCGCCGTGGATTGGCAATCGGATTCGAATGACCATCGCTGGCAGTTCCGCTTGCGGCAGGGCGTGCATTTTCACGACGGCTCGCCGTTGAATGCAGCGGCCGTTGTGATGGCTCTCAACGTCGTGTGCACCGCGAACTGTCCGTGGACGGCGGTGCGCGCAGCAGGCTCGGCAGTGATCTTTACCAGCGACTCGCCAATGCCCAATCTACCCGCGCTGCTGGCGGGCGATGCTTATCTCATCGCACTCACGCGCACCGCAGACGGGCAAACCCCGGCGAACCCCATCGGCACCGGGCCGTTTCAGTTCACCAGCTCGAACAACGGGAGGCTCACGCTCACCGCCAACGAAAGTTGCTGGCAGGGGCGGCCGTTTGTAGACGAAATCCTGATTACCGGCAACCGGTCGATTCGCGACCAATGGCTCGATTTGAGCGTGGGGCGCGCCGACATCGCCGAGGTCCCGCCGCAGGAATTGCGCCAGGCACAACAGCAGCATCTCTCGGTGGTGGTTTCGCCGCCGGTAGAGTTGCTGGCGCTCGAAGTCTCGGACACGGGTGCGCTGTCGAACGCAGTGCTGCGGGCGGCGATAGCGCTTGCTGTCGACCGCGGCGCGCTCTCGAACGTCATCTTTCAAAAACAGGGCGAGATCACCGCCAGCCTTCTGCCGCAAGCTCTCGCCGGCTACGCCTTTCTCTTTCCGGCGGACCGCGATTTGAACAAGGCCAATGAGCTGCGCGGAGGACTGACGCCGCCGCCGCTTACGCTTGCGGCTGACGGCGATGGCGCCATGCAACTGGCGGCACAGCGCATCGCACTCAATTTGCGCGAAGCGGGATTCAACGTGCAGGTGGCAAATGCGCACAACGCGCCGCATCCCGGCCTGGCGCTGCGCAAGTTACCGCTGGAGGGCGCCGATCCCGCGGCGGCTCTGGAGACTCTGCTGCGTGGCGCCGGGGAGAATGTTCCCGTGGCAGGACGAAATCCCAATGCGCTCTTCCGCGCCGAACACGACGTACTAGATCTCCACACCATCGTACCGCTGCTCGATCTTCCCCGCGCCTGGGCGATCGGCAGCCGCGTGCGCGATGTGCGCTTGCGCGCCGACGGCACGCCGGACCTTGCCGGAGCGTCACTGGAGGGAACACAGTGAGTCTGCGCCAAAAACTGCTGCTCCTGTTTTCGCTCACCGTGGCTGCGGCGGTTGCAGCGGTGGCGTGGACCGTGTTGCTGCGCATTCGCCATGTCTTCGAACTGCGCGATCAGGACGAGACGAAGCTTTTCGTCAGCCAGTTCCAGCGCGAGTTCCAGCATCGCTCGCAGGAGTTGGCTGCCTCTGTAAATCGCCTGGCCGCGAGCGAGCGGGCGCGCTCGATGGCGTTCGAACTGGCGCAGTCGGGCGACGCGGCGGCTTATCTGACGGAAGCACAGTCGATGGCGCAAGACGCGCAACTCGATTTTCTTGAGATTGTGGGAACGGACGGAAACGTGGTCAGCTCCGCGCAATGGCCCGCGCGGTTCGGTTATCCGGAGCCCGCGGCCGCAAATGTCTCGGCCAAACCATTCCTCAAGCGCGAAGACTTGCCAGATGGCTCGACTGCGCTCGGCCTCTTCGCCGTGCACGCGGTGGGCGGAACCGAAGTGCGCCTGATTGGCGGCGAACGGCTCGATCAAAGTTTTCTCGCCGATCTTCCGGTGGCGCCCGGGATGCAGATCGGTCTGTACAGCGATGCCAACAGTTTGACGACGATGGTGAATTTGAGCACGGGAGCGAATGCTCCAGCTCCGGCTGCGTTCGATGCCTCACATCTGCTCGGAGTCAGCGGCAATCTGCCTGGCGCAATGTACTATCAGCGCTTGATTGACGCCGCGCGCTCGAGCGGCCAGCAGGTGAGTGGCATTGTGAATCCGACCGGGCGGCGCGAGGACAGCCTGAACACAACCGCGATCCCGCTCACAAACGAACAGGGTAATGTGATGGCGGTCCTGATTGTGGCGATCTCGCGTAGCGGCATGGTCGAGGCGCAGCAGCAGATCCGCACTATTGCTTATGGAGTGGCAGCCGGCGGCATTCTGCTAGCCATCGCATTCAGTTTGTGGATTGCAGCGCGCGTTTCCCGGCCCATCGAGCAATTGGCGCATGCAGCCGAAGAAGTGGCGGGTGGAAATTGGGATGTGCGAGTGCCGCCGCGCGGGCGCGACGAAGTGAGCGTGCTGGCGCGCAGTTTCAATCACATGACGGAGCAGCTCCAGAACCAGCGCGACCGCCTGGTACAGAGCGAGCGCGTGGCCGCATGGCGCGAACTGGCGCGGCGGCTGGCGCACGAGCTCAAGAATCCGCTCTTTCCGCTGCAACTGACGGTGGAAAATCTGGTGCGGGCGCGTGAATTGACAGAAGCGGAGTTCGACGAAGTGTTTCGCGAGAGCACGGCGACGCTGGCGACGGAAATTGCGAATCTGAAGACGATCATCGGGCGCTTCTCGGACTTCAGCAAGATGCCAAAACCGGAGTTGGAGCGCATTGAGGCCTCAGAGGTCGTGTGGCGCGTCGCTCTTCTGCATTTCCCCAACCTTGTCCGCAAAGGCGGCAGGTCTGTGCAGAAATCGACGAATGATGAAAAAATCCAGTGCTCTGTTGAATTCAGTCTCGATCCCATGCCGCTCGATGCCGATCCGGAACTGTTGCACCGAGCGCTCTCGAACCTGGTGCTGAATGCCATGGACGCGATGCCCGACGGAGGCATGCTGACGATTTTCGCGCGGCCGGTTGGTGAAACAGTGGAAATGCGCGTCGCCGATACCGGCCAGGGCATGACGCCTGAAGAATGCGAGCGGCTGTTCACGCCTTACTACACCACCAAGCAGCACGGAACCGGCCTCGGCCTGGCGATAGTGCAGTCGGTTGTGGCCGATCACGCGGGCACCATCGCCGTGGAAAGTCCCCCGGGCGGTGGCGCAACGTTTATCATTACGCTGCCGAGGGCCGCCGCATGAACGCGAAGGCAAATATCCTCATCGTCGACGATGAGGCCAACACGCTGGCCTCGCTGGCGCGCGCCTTTCGCCTGGCCGGACACGAGGCAGTGGTGTGCGACAACGCGGATCGCGCACTGGAGCTGGCGCGCACGCAGCCCTTCGATTTGATTTTGAGCGACGTGGTGATGCCGCGACGCGACGGATTGACGCTGCTTGAAGATTTGAAGGCTGCGGGCGTGACCGCGCCAGTAGTGATGATGAGCGGCCAGGCGCACATTGAGATGGCGGTGCGCGCTACACGCCTTGGGGCCCTCGATTTTCTCGAGAAGCCGCTGTCGACGGAGAAGCTGCTGGTCACAGTCGAAAACGCGCTGAAGTTGACGCGACTGGAAACTGAAAATCGCGACCTGCGCGCCCGCGTGGGAAAGCACACGCTGATCTTCGCCGGAGAAAACATGCGCCGCGTGATGGCGCAGATCGAGCGCGTGGCCGCGAGCGAAACGCGGGTGTGCATCTACGGCGAAACTGGCACCGGAAAGGAGCTGGTGGCGCGCACGTTGCATGAGAAGAGCTCACGCGCAGCAGGGCCGTTCGTGACGCTCAATTGCGCAGCCGTTCCTTCGGAGCTGATTGAGAGTGAGCTTTTCGGCCACGAGAAGGGCTCCTTTACCGGCGCGGCGCAGCGGCACACGGGAAAGTTTGAGCAAGCGCACCGGGGCACGCTTTTTCTGGATGAGATTGGCGACATGCCTGTCGCCATGCAGGCTAAACTGTTGCGCGTGCTCGAGGAGGGCGAGGTAGAACGCATCGGCAGCGGCAAGCCCACGGCCGTGGACGTGCGCGTGGTGGTGGCCACGCATCGCAATCTGGAGCAGCTCGTGGAATCGGGAGGATTCCGCCGCGACCTTTATCATCGCGTGGTCGTTTTTCCACTGGAGCTGCCACCGCTTCGACAGCGCCGCGAAGATTTGCCCGCGCTGGTGGAGCATTTCGTGCGCCAGGTGAGCGCACAAAACGGATGGAAACCCGCTGCATTTACTGCGGCCGCCCTCGAAGCCCTTCAGGAGTACACGTGGCCCGGCAACATTCGCGAGTTGCGCAATGTGGTGGAGCGGTTGCTGTTGCTTGCCGGGGGCGAAGTGGGCGCGAAAGATGTGCGCCTGGCGTTGCCTGTCTCTCATGCCGCTGCGAAGGCCGCCGGCACTGAAGGCGGCGCGACCGGTCCGCTTGCGCAACGCGTTCTTGCGTTCGAGCGCGCCCAGGTACTGGCCGAACTCGACCGGCATGGCCGCCAAATTACGCAAACCGCGAAGGCGCTGGGGCTGGAGCGAAGCCATCTCTATAAGAAGTGCCAGCAGTTGGGCATTGACCTGAAAGACCTGCCCGAGAGGGATTAAGACCGCCGGTTGCCCGCCCATTCGCAAAAGACGCGAAAGGATGGGGCAACTGTTCGACACGACTGCACTTTTGTTCCGATTCGTCGTATGCTGTAACTGTTCAGAGCTTGTTTACACCATGAGGACCTTTACTCTCGAAGAGGCGCAGTCGCTGCTCCCCGTACTTGAGTCGCTGCTTAAACGCGCCATTGAAGGCCGCCGTTCCGCGCAGACCGCGGAGGGGGGGCTGAACGAAATGGCGCAGCGCATTTATTTCTCGGGCGGCATGCGGGTGAACACTGCGGAAGTGGCCCGGCAGCGCGCGGAAATGGATGCGCAACTGGCGCGCGTGCGCGAGAGCATCGCGGAGATTGACGCCATCGGAGTACAGGTGAAGGACCTGGAGGCGGGCCTGCTCGATTTTCCCTGCCGCGTCGACGATGAGGTCGTTCTGCTGTGCTGGCGCATGGGCGAACCGGCCATCGAACATTGGCACACGATGGAAGCCGGGTTTCAGGGCCGCCAGCCCGTGGACGAGCGCTTCCGGCGTCGCGCCGCATCCGGCGAAAGACCGAACTAATCCCGCATCGCAATCAAACCTCGTTCCCCAGGCTTCGGCGGCAATTTCCGCTGAGCGGAAATGATTCTGGCCACGTCTTTTCAACTGTCCGGCATTTTTTGACTCGGGGCATCGGGTCTTGCGGCGGACAAAAGGTACCGGCTGGCGCTACCCTTGAAACTGAATGCTTTTGCGGACTCTCCAGGAAATGATGGTCCTGGGTGTGCGTTCTGCCTGGAGTGACGATGAAGTTCAAATATGGCTTTATTCTGCTTGCCGCCGCGATGCTCCTTGCGGGATGCGCGGGATTCTGGAACGCGCCCGCGTCGACTACTACTACTACTACTACAACGACTACGCTCTCCAGCGGCTATTTTTACGTGTTGGATCAAGCGACTGACCAGGTGATCTCTTATTACATCGACTCCGGCACGTTGACCCTTGTGAATTCCGCCGCTGTCCCCGAAACGCCGTTTGCGATCGCGGTTGCCCCGAATGACGCATTTCTGTACGTCAGCACGCTTAACGGCATCTACCTCTATACGATTTCCAGCGGCGTAATGACGCTGGGTAACGCGTCGCAGGCCATAACATCCGATCCCGCGGTAGCAATGCAAGTGGATTCGACTGATTCATGGCTCGTGGAAACCTCAGGGACGGGCACGCTGAACGCGGTCCCGATTCTCAGCACGACCGGCCTGCTCAACAGTTCGGCCGCCGTCTGCTCCAATAACAGCGTGGTCTGCACCGTCCCGCTCACGGGCGCCACCATCAACCAATTGGCGATCGCGCCCAATAACAAATACGTGTTTGTTGCCGCCTCTACGAACGGAACCGCGGCATTTGCGTTCACTGCGGGAATCAGCAACCCCTTCGCATCCAGAGCCTACGCTACCGTTTCGCCGATCACTGCGACGACCGGAGCGGCTCTCTGCGTAGCTGTGGACCCCAGCAACCGCTTACTCTACGTCGGAGAAGCCGACGCCGGAACCAGCTCCGGAGGCGGTTTGCGCGTTTTTACTATAGGCACAACCGGCGGACTGACTGAGATTTCGGGCTCACCGTTCGATAGCGGCGGGAGCGGCCCGCATGCGATCCTGCCCAAATCCACCAACGATTACGTCTATGTTGCCAATTGGAATGGAACCTCCTCAGGCAATATCACGGGTTTTTCCATTACCGATTCCAGTGGCACCTACTCGCTGGCCAAGCTCAGCAGCAAGGTTGGAACCGGTGCTGAACCTTCTTCTCTGGTCGAGGATAGCGAGCATAATTTCGTGCTGGCGGCTAACAGGCTTGGGAGCCCGTATTTTGACGCCTACTTCTTCGACACTACGACGGCCGGACAACTGGACACGACCATTACGTCGAGCACCTACGCCGCGTACGCTCTCGCCGCCAATCACTAGGCCTCCGGCAGCACGATTCACCGCACAGTGCTATCCTCAAGGCAATCGCAAGGTCTGTGTCTACTGTTTTGCCAACTCCTCTACCCAGTTTTTTCCGGCGCTTCGGAACGGTTTTTGCTTCATCGCTGATGACGTTGAGCTGCGTTTTGTTCCTCATTGGTTGCAGCCGCTTCCACCACGAACAGCGTGAGATGGTGTATGTCGCATCGGCCCGCCCCGTCTATCTCCACGATCGCGTTGCCCCGGTTTCAAACCGCGTTTGCCAGGTGGTGAACGGGCAGCCGCTCCAGGTTCTGGAACGCGCGCGGCGATTTCTGAAGGTCAAGACCGAAAAGAACGAGATCGGCTGGATTGAAGAGCGCGCCACGATCGACGAGAAGATCTACGACGGGTTTGTGCAGCTTGCCGCCGAGAGCAAGAACGATCCCGTGGCGGCAACAGCCACACTGCGCGACGACCTTGCAATGCATCTGCTTCCCGGCCGCGAAACGGAGCGGTTCTACCTGCTCCCCGGCAACGCCAAAGTGCAACTGCTGGTGCGGGCATCGGCTCCCAAGAAGGCGGCGGAGGTCGTGGGGCCCTCGCGGGCAAATGCGGCAAAGCCCGCCGTGGGAGGCAAGAACCCGCCTGCAACCGGCAACGCAAAGCCGGGCATTGCGAAGACGCCGCCCGTGGCCATAGCAGAAACCGTGCCGCCGGAGATGGATGACTGGTGGCTGGCGCGCGACGCGCAAGGCCGTGTGGGATGGCTGCTCGCGAGCCGCCTAGATGTGGACGTACCGGACGACGTTGCACAGTACGCCGAGGGCCAGCGCATGGTGGGCGCGTGGATGTTGACCAAAGTGACCGACCCCGACGCGAACACGCCCGACCACCAGGTTGCCGAATACCTGACGGTTCTGGCGCCGCCCACGAACGGTCTGCCCTTCGACTTCGACCAGGTGCGTGTGTTCACGTGGAGCCTGAAGCATCATCGCTACGAGACGGCGTTCCGCATGCATCCCATTCAGGGCTACCTTCCGGTGCGCGTTTTTACGCAGAATACGCCGGGCGGCGCGGTTCCCGCCTTCAGTTTCGACCTCGCCAGCAGCGCCAACGTGACTACCGATCCCGCTACCGGCATTACGCGGCCCGTGGCTCCGCGGACGATTAGCTATGAAATGATCGACACCCAGGTGAAGCGCATCGGTCCGGACATGGCACCGATTCCGACCACGCATGAGGCGGGAGAGAAGAAGGCGGAAAAGTCCGCGAAGAAACACAAGGGCGGCAAGGGGTAGCGCGTCGGCAAGTCGGCGACGTTGAAGCCCGGCGCATCTTACAATTGGCGCATGAATCATCGGCGCCGTTTGCCCTTTATCGCTTTCGCCCTTGTCTTTGTTGCCGGCCCGATCCAGGCACAATCTGCAAAACACTCCGAGCCGACCGTGGTCGGCGAGAAATGCGATCTTTCCGTCTTCGGCGAAAAGGATACGACGAAGTTCCTGATGTTCGACCACGATCTGCGTGAGGCAATCAAGAATCAAGATGCGGGGAAGCTCGCGCTGCTGATTCAGCTCCCGCTTCGCATAGATGACGACCAGGGGGCAATTTTTATCCACGATGCCAAGTCTCTCCAAGGTCATTTTGAGCTGGCATTTCCGTCCGCAATCCGGCAAGCAATCCTGTTTTCGACTCGCGACGATATCTCGTGCAATTATGTGGGCATCGATTACGGAGATGGCAGCGTCTGGGTGAATGTGACGGACCGCGGCTTCTTTCTCATGACCGTGAACCTCCCGTCGGATAAATCAAGTCGAACGCAAGGGGTCAATACCGTAAGTCTGGCCTGCCACACGAAACAAATGCGAGTTTTGATTGACTCAACAAAGGGCGGTTCCGAACGGTATCGTTCCTGGAGTTTCGCCAAACCCCTATCCGGCGCCCCGGAAGGCGAGATCGAGGGCGGGACTGAGTCCATTGAAGGAAAGGGACCGTGTGCTCATCGCTACTGGACATTCAAGGATGCGAAAACACAAATCACCCTGGAGGAGCCCGGCTGCTATGGAGACAACGATGGGCCGCCGCAAGGCGCGAAGGCAGAGCTCTCCATTTCCGACGGAAACGGCATCGCACCCGCGCCGGAGTGGTGCTCTTAGTTAAGCGAGGTTGGCAGCGCTGGAATTATTGCGGGTGGCGGCGAAGCTCTAGCTCTACTACCCGCAGCATTTCGCTTTCGGGTGCGGGCTTGCCGGTCCAGATCTCGAACTGGCGTGCGCCCTGCTGCACGAACATCTCAAGGCCGCTGATGACGGCGAGGCCGCGCGCCTTGGCGAGCTTGAGGAGCGGGGTTTCTATCGGCGTATAAACCAAATCGAAAACCAAAGACGCGTTGAGCTCGTTTTCTTTGACGGGGAGCTGCTGCTTGAAGCCGGTCATGCCGCAGGGAGTGGTGTTAATGATGGCGTCAAAGCGGCTTTTTGCGAGCGCGGCCTGCTTTAAGACGTGAGCTTTGGCCTTGCGTGCGAGGGCGGCGGCCTTCTCGTGCGTGCGGTTGACGATGGTCACGTCAGCGCCCTGCTCCACGAGGCCGAAGACGGCTGCGCGGGCTGCGCCGCCGGCGCCGAGCACCAGAATGCGCGCACCCTTGAGACGCATGCGCCGCTCCAGCGGGCGGATAATGCCGGCCACATCGGTATTGAAGCCGTAGAGCTTGCCGTCGGCGCCGGTGCGGAGCGTGTTGCATGCGCCGATGCGGGCGGTGAGCGGGTCCATATTGGCCAGATGCGGCAGCACTTCCTGCTTGAGCGGCATGGTGACGGCGACACCGTCGAGAGGCAGATCGCGGATGACGGCGAGCAGGTCGTCGAGCGTCTTCACCTTGAGCGGCAGCATGACGGCGTTGACGTTTTCGCGGCGGAAGGCTGTGACGTGCATCAGCGGCGAAAGCGAGTGGGCAATGGGATTGCCAGCAACGCCGAAGATGCGCGTGGCCTGGTCGATCTGTTCGAGGCGGTAGATGTCGAGGAGGCTGCGCGCGGAAACCTGCCCGGGAGCGGTTTCCGAACCTTCGGATAGAGACGCGAAGGTGAAGGCGGCGCCGGCACGTGGGCTGAGCACGCGGCTGATCAGGCCCTCCTCGCCCATGGCGATGCCCACCACGTGGGCGTTGAGGGATTGGTCCTGGACCATGTGCAGGACGGAGAGATTGTCGGCCAGGCTGCGCGCGGTGCTGACGACCTTGACGAATTCTGGCTCGAACGCGGCGATGCGCTGGGCGGTCTGGTTCAGGCCGTCGGGGCGGCGGGTGCGGCTAAAGTCGTGGGAGCTGATCAAAAGGACGGCTCCGGCGGCGCGGAGGGCGGCGCGGAACTTGGCCAGTTGCGGCCGGGTAGCCTGTTCGGCCGATTCGACTTCTAAATCAACGATGTGGGCGCCGGCCTCGGCGGCTTTTTGCAGCAGTTCGATCTCGGAATTCAGAGAGCCAGTGAAGTGACCGCCCTGGGGCTTGCGGCGGCAGGTGGCGATGGCCGTCACATCGCGGTGGCGGGCGAGGAAGGTCTTGAGCTCCGGGAGCGCGACCGCTGGCTTGTCCAGGGCATCGAGACGGAACTCAATGAAACCAGAGTCTTTACGCGCAGATTCAGCGCCGGAGAAAAGCTCCGCGGGGGTGGCTCCCTGGACAGCGATGCACAGTTTGCTGACCCGCAGCCGCGGCAGTGCCGGAGCCTGCGCGGGAAGCGGTTCGGTCGGGCTGGAGACCGCAAGAGGCATTTGCTTCAATTGACGCATCTTAAAGGCCTTTTGCGCCCTTTGCAACATGGAATATGGGTCTGGGACGGCCTTGGGACCAGCGTGTCCACCCCCAGAACTGCCCAGGACCGCCCCGGAACGGCCTCGAAGCGGCGAATACCGGGGGTTTGGCCCAGACTTCGAGGCGGGTTGGCCCGGATGTCCTGCCCGGGGAGGGCGGAAGGGGGCTTTTGCAACTGTGCTTGACAGGGTTCTTCTGGCGGTTGAAGATGGCTTCGCGCCGCCGGTGGACTGACCACTTGCGGCTTGAGCCGGGCGGCGCTCGCATTATAGATGGGGGAATCCGAACTATGAGCAGGGTTGTAGGCAGGAGAAACTTCCTGAAAACGGCGGCGTACGGAGCAGTGACGGCGCCGGTTGCGGTTGGGTTGAGCAGCCTGGGATGGGCGCAGACCACGAAGCCCGCCGCATCCCATGCGGCCGCACCAAAGCCGGCAGCAGCGCATACGGGTCCGACGGTCACATTGAACGTGAAGGACTACGGCGCCGCCGGAGACGGAAAAACCAACGATACGCTGGCGCTGCAACTGACTATCGAGCGCTGCGCCGTGCTGGGCGGCGGCGAGGTCGTCGTCCCCGCCGGTGATTATGCGACGGGCGCGCTCGCGCTGCGCAGCAACGTGACGCTGCGCATCGAAGACGGCGCGAGCCTGCTCGGCTCCGGCGACATGGCCGACTATCCTATTGCGCAGGTGCGCTGGGAAGGTCGCTGGATCAAGGGCTACGGTGCATTTATTTCCGCGACGGACGCAGAGAACATCGGCATCACGGGGACAGGAAAGATTGTTGCCAGCGACGCCATCCGTGGGCGTGTCGACCGCAAGACAGGCATGCGGCTGCCGGCGCTGCTGGAATTCACGAACTGCCGCAATGTGCGCGTGGAGAACTGCTTTACCGTCCAGACCGGTATGTGGTCGACGCATCCCGTGTATTGCGAAAACGTGACCTTCAAGAATGTGGTGTTCCATAGCGGCGCGGACGGCATCGATGTGGACTCGTGCCGGCACGTGACCATCGACGGCTGCACATTTGAAACCACCGACGACTGCATCTCGCTGAAATCGGGGCGCGGCGAAGAGGCGAACACCATCAATCGGCCGTGCGAGGACGTGCACATCTTGAACTGCACTTTCAACGACAAGAATTTTGCATGCATCGGCATCGGCAGCGAGACTTCGGCGGGCGTGCGCAACGTGGTGATCGAGCATTGCAAATGCGTGGGCGCGCGCAGCCACGCCATTTATATCAAGAGCCGGCCAGGGCGTGGCGCGTTTGTTGAGAACATCACGGTGAACGACTTTGAAGCATCGGGCGCGAAGCAGGGATTTCTGCGGCTGAACAATCTGAATAGCGGCAAGCAGGATGAGTTTCCCGTTCCCGGCGACGCCGGCATTCCGCTGTTTCGCGAATTTCACTTCTCGAATATCCGGGTGACGGATTTACCGATGCTGGTGCAGGCCACGGAGATCCATCCCGGCAAGCGGCTGGTGGGATTCTCGCTGACCAACGTGACGGGGACCTGCAAGAGCGGAATCACATTGGCGAATATGAACAACGTGGTGATTCGCAATGTGAAGGTGACGGGATTCGATGGCCCGCTGCTCAGCATTTCGAACGTGACGGGCGTGGGGCTGGCCGGCGCGGCCACCATCGATCCGGCGAAGATGCCGAAGGTTCCGGATGCCGTGCCGGAGCCGGAGAAAGCGTATGAACTGAAATAAAGGGAGTGAGGGAGCAATAAAACGGTTGCCGGTCGAGACCGAGAATGAGGGCGAGGCGATGAAAATGTTGCGTCGGTGTGTTGCAGTGCTGGCGGTGGGCGTGCTGGCGTGCGCGGTGGGCGGGCAAACGGCGGGATCCGGCATTGCAGACCGGCCCGACCCGAAAGAGATTCCGGTTCCGCCGATCAAGACATTGATGCACGACATGCCGAATGTTGATCAGTTGCCGAACCGGCCCGCGATGCCTGACGTGATGACGCTCGACAACGGGCGGGAGGTGAAGACGCTCAAGCAGTGGAACGAGCGCCGCACCGAGATGATGAGGACGCTCGAATACTATGCGGTGGGACAGGCACCGCCGCCGCCGGGCAATGTGAAGGGCGTGGAAGTGAGCTCGCAGATGCTGATGGACGGCAAGGTCAAATACCGGCTCGTGCATCTGACATTCGGGCCGAATGAGAGCCTGAGTCTCGACATCGGCATCTTTACGCCGGCCACGGGCGGACCGTTTCCGACACTGGTCTCGCCCTCGGGCACGCCGCCGGGAGCTACGCCGTTGCCGCATCTGGCGCAGGGCGCAAATCAGGGGCGCAATGAAGACGTGCTGCTGGTGGTGGGTCCGATGACGGATCAGGGCGGGCGCGGGCAGATGCGCGCCTTCGGGCCGCGAACCGCAGAGCAGATTGCGGAATCGAATCCCGCGCTTGCACACGGCTTCGCTTTTGTCACGTTCAACAACAACGACTGCGGCGAAGACACCACGCTGCGGCTGCCCGACGGAAGCTGGGCCTACCGGACCACGCGTTTCTTTCTCGCATATCCCAATTACGACTGGGGCCTGTTGCGCGCGTGGGCGTGGGGCGCATCGCGCATCGCCGACTATCTCGTCACCGATCCATCGATCGATAAGAACAAGCTGATCATCACCGGGGTTTCGCGCACCGGCAAGGCGGCGCTGATCGCGGGCGCGTTCGACGATCGCTGGGCGATGGTGGCTCCGGTGGCGAGCTCGGGGGGCGGAACTCCCGCCTATCGGTACAGTGGCTCCGTGCCGGACCGCGGCGGCAAAGAGGGCCTGACGGAAATGGTCCGCAAATATCCCAACTGGTTTTCGCCGCATCTGCACCAGTTCTGGGGTCAGCCGGACAAGCTGCCCTTCGATGAGCATTGGCTCATTGCGCTGGTGGCGCCGCGGCCATTGATCTCGCTCGAGGGCGACCATGATCAGAATGTGAATCTGAATGGCGTGTATCAATCGCTGCTTGCGGCGCGGCCGGCGTATGCATTCTTCCACGCAACCGATAAACTGGGCGTGAGCTTTGCCAACCGTCCGCACGGCATGGTGCAGGGCGACTGGGATGCGTTGCTGGGCGTTGCCGATAAGTTCCTGCTTGGTAAACCGGTGGATCGTTCTTTCGACCAGTATCCGCCGGGGGTCGAGAAGCAGGGAGTAGCCAATAGCCAGTAGGGAGTAGTAATTCGAAGAGTGTGGTTAGTGGTTAGTCGGATGCTGCGGGAGTGGGAATGAAGAGAGTTTGTCGGGAGAGTATCGTGAGGTTGAGTTTTGGGCTGGCGGCGGTCTTGTTGATTCTGACGGGAGTGTTTGCGCAAATGCCAAGTGATTCGCGATTTACGATTTGGCGGTTCGACAACATCGATTCTATCGGCGGGCATGCCACGCATGTGCTCGGGCATCCGTATCTGATCGATTCGCCCTACGGCAAGGCCGTCGCGTTTGATGGTGTCGATGACGCGTTGTTTGTGGATACGCATCCGTTGGCGGGGGCCAGCGAGTACACGTGGGAAGTGATCTTCAGGCCCGATGCCGATGGCGCCGAGGCGCAGCGCTTCTTTCACTTGTCGGAGATCGATCCGGCGACCGGCAAGGACACCCAGAACCGCATGCTTTTTGAGATTCGCATCGTGAAAGGCCAGTGGTGCCTGGATAGCTTTGCATTTTCAAACGGCTCGGCTCGGACTCTGTTGAACTGTGACGATCTGCACCCGCTGGGGGCGTGGTATCGCGTGACGGCGGTGTACGACGGCAAAATGCTGCGCAATTACGTGGGCGACGAGATGCAGGGCGAAGGCGAATTCCACCTGACGCCGCAAGGATCCGGACACTCGTCCATCGGTACGCGCATTGACCAGCGCGATTACTTTAAAGGCGCAGTGTTCATGGCGCGATTCACGCCGCGCGCGCTCAAGCCGGAGGAGTTTTTGAAGATGCCGGTGAAGCAGGGCTTAGGGAACAGGGAATAGGGAATAGAAAACGGGGACTGCGGATCGGCGCTCTCCGACATTTGCAGGCGTATGATGGGTGCGAAGTCAGGAAAGGACGTGCCATGCGCAAGTGGGGCATCGTCATCAGCGTGTTCTACGCCGTGATTGTGGGATTCCTCCTTGTGCCGGCCTTTTTTCTTATGGCCGGCGGAATCAACGATCCAATTTGGAAGATATTCTCGACCGGCATGATCACGGTGTTACAGGAGTGGCTGGGATGGATTCTGATCGCGGCCGTCCTCTCCGGGCAAGCGCTCTTGCTCTTTCTTTCCGTCGACACTAGCCAGAAGAAGTTAAAGCCGCGAACACATATCGCGATTTCGGTTGCGGTTTCATCGATGCTGTTCGGCCTTCTCACTCTTGCAGTCATCTTTTGCATAGGCTTCGCCGCGCGTGGTGACAATTTCGGCTCGGGGTTTCTCGATACGTCTGCGAAGTTTTTCGCTGGCTGGGTGATCTTGTGGCTCATTTGGGGCGTTGCCTTTTACCTGTACTTTCGCAACGCAACAAATGTGACCTCCCGCGCCATTTCGTGGCTGCTCAAAGGCAGCGTCCTGGAGTTGCTGATTGCCGTTCCATGCCACGTCTGGGTTCGACGCCGGGACGAATGCTGCGCTCCGTTCTTCACCAGCTTCGGCATCGTGACGGGAATCGCGGTGATGTTGCTTTGCTTCGGTCCGAGCGTGCTCTTTCTCTTCAGGAAGCGGCTCGACGCGTATTCCGCGCGCAAATCAGCCTGAGAATTGCACTCCGAAGCGTCTTGTTACTCTAGAGCTTCGGAGGATTCCCCGTTATGCCAACAGAAACTACTTCAGCCAGCTCAACTCAGGACCTTCATGTGTGGGAGGCGGGAGGCGCCGCATCGGCTGAGGCGCTTACCGCATGGGTGAGCGCACGACTCGCCGCTCACGAATCCGCACTGGCCGCGTTGCTGGCCGTTGCAGGCGCGCGCACGCCGGAAAACTCACTGCGACACTTCGACGCGGCCATCGAGCAACTGAGCCTGGCGGGGGCGCAGGCGGGGATCCTGAACTCCGTGGCTGCGGACAAAGCGGTGCGCGACCAGGCGCAGATGGAAGCGCAGCGCGTCGCCATGGCCGGCAGTGCGCTTAGCTTGAATCGCGCGGTGTATGACGCGCTGGTGGCGATCAGCCTGGACGGAGCGAGCGCGGCGACGAAGCATTACGTGGGGCGCACACTGCTGGGTTACCGGCTCTCCGGCGTAGACAAGGACGAAGCCACGCGCGATCGCCTGCATGCGTTGCACGACAAGGCGACGCAGCTTTCGCTGGCCTTCAGCCGCAACATTCAGGAGGGCGGGAAGACGGTTGAGGCTGCGCCCGAGGAGTTGGAAGGGCTGCCGGCCGACTACATCGCGCGGCATCCGGCACAAAAGGGCAAAAGCGGCGCGGAACGCGTGACGCTGACCACCGATCCGCCGGACATGATGCCGGTGATGACGTTTGCCGCGAGCGCGGAACTTCGCAAAAAGATGTTTTTGGCGTACAACACCAGAGCGTATCCCGCGAACCGGCAGCTTCTTCTGGATCTCCTGGCTACGCGGCAGGAGATCGCGAGCGTGCTCGGGTTCCGCAGTTGGGCTGATCTGGCGACGGCTGACCAGATGATGGAGTCGGCGGCGAATGTGCGCACATTTTTGGCGAAGCTGGATGAAGCCAGTCGCGAAGGCGCGCGGGACGAGCATGCGCAGGTCCTTGCGTTTGCGCGCGATCGCCAGCCGGAACTCAGCGAAATCGACATCACCAGCCGCGGCTACTGGTACGAGCAGTTCCGGCGCACGAAGTACGATTTTGATTCGCAGTCGGTGCGGCCCTATTTCCCCTACGCGCGCGTCGAAGCGGGCGTGCTCGAGACAGCGACGAAACTTTTCAAAGTCGAGTTCCGGCCATCCACTGCGCCGGCGTGGCACGAGGCGGTTTCGGTGTACGAGGTCTTCGAGGGCGGGCGGCTTGTGGGACGGTTTTATCTCGACATGCATCCGCGCGAAGGCAAGAACAAGTGGTTCTCGGCCACGCCGGTAGTTGCGGGCGTGCGCGGGCGCGTCCTGCCGGAGGCGGGACTAATCTGCAATTTCCCTGCCCCGGAAGAAACCGATCCGGGATTACTGCAGTACTCCGACGTGGTGACATTTTTCCATGAATTTGGCCACCTGATGCATGCGCTTCTCGGCGGGCACACGGAGTGGGTGGGGCTCTCGGGATTTGCCACGGAGGGTGATTTCATCGAGGTGCCGTCGCAGATGCTGGAGGAGTTTTTCCGCGACGAGAAGCTGTTGCAGGTCTTCGCAAAGCACTACGAGACGGGGGAGACTCTGCCATCCGCGCTGATCCGGAGCATGAAGCTGGCGGGCGCGTTCGGGCGCGCCGATTGGGTGAGAACGCAGCTCTACTACACCACGCTTTCACTCAACCTGCACGACCAGGACCCGGCGGGCATCGATCCCGACGTGATGACGCGCGAGCTCTATGGCAGGTTTCAGCCATGGATCTGGCTCGATGGTAACAAGATGTACGCGAGCTTCGGACACCTGACCGGTTATTCGTCGAACTACTACACCTACATGTTCGACAAGGTGATTGCGCTCGATTTCTTCGGGCAGTTCGATCCTAAGGATCTGTTAAGCGGCGATGCGGGCGAGCGCTATCGCCGGACGGTGCTCGAACAGGGCGGGTCGAAGCCGGCAAAAGAGTTAGTACGCGACTTTCTCGGACGCGGCGAGGAGTTTGCGGCGTTCTCGAAGTGGTTGAATGAAGAGTTTGACGAAGACAAGCTTCCAACTGCTAGCTCCTAGCTGCTCGCTTGTTATCCCACCCTTTCCGCGATGAAATCGCGGAAAGGATGGGGCAACGCGCATTCTTCTCCCCTTGGTCCCTCACTCCCTGCTTTACTGCGGCTTTGCGGCCGTGAAGCCGGCCATAATCTGTGTCATCAGATCGTTCACCGTGCCCGGCGAGCTGGGCAGGAAAATCGTCGCCGACTTACCCATCACGCCGACTTCGCGCATGGTGTCGAAGTACTGTGTGAGGAGAACCATGGCCATGACGTCGCGCGCGGTTGAGCCTTCGACGGCGGATTTGAATTGTTCGACTGAGGACTGTAGTCCCTTGATAATCGCCTGCCGCTGACGGGCCACGCCATCGCCCTGCAAGGCCTTCGATTCAGCTTCGGCCTCGGCCTGCTTCACCTTGAGAATCTTGTCGGCTTCGCCGCGGGCCTGGGCCGCGATCTGCTCGCGCTGCGCGGCGTTGATGTCGTTCATGGCCGCCTTCACCTTGGCGTCGGGCACGATGTCGGTGACCAGGGCGCGAAGAATGTTGTAGCCGAAAGTGTCCATCACGTCGTCGAGATCCTTCTTGACCGCGACAGAGATCTGCTGCATCTGCTCGAAGGCCTCGTCGAGCGTGAGCGTGGGCACGTGGCCGAGGATGGAATTGAAAACGTAGCTCTCAATCTGGCGCTGCGGATCACTCAGCTTGTAATAGGCGTCAAAAACCTTTTCCTCGACGACCTGGTACTGCACGGAGACTGGAATGGTGACAAAGACATTGTCTTTGGTTTTGGTTTCCACGTTGACCGCGGCCTGGCGCACCTGGAGATCGATGAAGCGCACGGTTTCGCACCAGGGCACCAGAAACTGCAGGCCGGGGCGTGCGATGCGGTTGTACTTGCCGAAGCGCTCCACGATGCCGGCGGTGTAGGTGCGCACGGTGTACATAGTTTTGACCACCGTGATGAGCACAAAGAGGCCTACGATGCCGGCAACAACGAGAGAAACGGTGAAAAAACCGGAGCTATCCATGAAGTGTCCTCATCTTTCAGCGGCGGGGCGGCATGTTGCAGCGGCCTCCCGGCTGCATTTTTGCGTCGCAGGAATCATACCGCAGAAAGGAGAAAGCGGCGTTAGCGGAGCTAGCGGAGTTGGCGGAGTTGGCGGAGTTGGCGGGGTTAGCGGAGTTGGCGGAGTTAGCGGGGTTAGCGGAGCCGGCAAATAGGCGGAAACTCTCGCAGGCTACACTGGTAATCGATGACGCGGCGCAGGAAGAAGGCACGGCCAGCCGGGGAGCGGAAAGCCGCTTTGCTGCACCGGCTCGCCGAAACGCGAAACCCAGTGGCTTTGCGCAAGGCTCGCGGACCGTTCGACGTCGTAGGCGACGTGCACGGCTGCCTGGACGAACTGCTGGCTCTAATGCAGGCCATGGGCTACCGCGTGGAGCGGGCGGGCAAGGAATTTGCGGTGACTCCGCCGCGCGGACGGACGCTGGCTTTTGTGGGGGACCTGGTGGACCGCGGGCCGGCCGCTCCGGGAGTGTTACGGCTGGCCATGGGCATGTCGCGGGCGGGCACTGCGCTTTGCATTGCCGGTAATCGCGATGCCGAACTGGTGAGGGTCCTGCGGGGCGGCGCTGCCAGGGTGACGCGCGGCATGGCGCGAACGCTGGACCAACTGGCGGCGGAACCGGAGAGCTTTCGCACCGCGGCGCTGGATTTTCTGCATCATCTGCCCAGCCACCTGGTGCTCGACGAAGGCCGGCTTGTGATTGCGCATGCGGGGCTGAAGGAAGCGCTGCAGGGCCGTACCTCCGCCGCGGCGCGCGCCTTTGCCCTGCACGGCGATTTGACGGGCAAGAAAGATGCAACGGGCTTGCCCATCCGCAGGATCTGGGCCGCGGAGTATCGCGGCAAAGCGCTGGTGGTGCATGGGCACACACCCGTGAGTGCGCCAATGAGGCTGAACAACACCATCAATGTCGATACAGGATGCGCCTACGGAGGACACCTGACGGCGCTGCGTTATCCGGAGCGCGTGACGCTCTCCATTCCAGCCAAGCGGATCTATTATCAGCCACGGCGGCCGTTCCCGCCGAATCCCGCGCTCGGGAAAACGCGGAAGTAAGCGGATGCCCCGAGCGGCGACGCGCTACTGTTGGCCGTACTTGTTGCGAAAGACATGGCGGTTGATGTCGGGCCAGAACTCCCTGAACCAGAAGGTGCCTGCGTCGATCCCGACGTCCAGAGCCCATTGGGATCCAGTGGCCCCAACGGACCGCGAGGCAGATGGGTAATAGAGGTTCGAGATGCCCGCAGCGGCGCCGGAGCCGAAGACCTCGCTAACGTTGAAGACCTCAGTTCCCGAGTTTGAGTGGGTAATGACGGCGCGGCTGAGGGCGTAGCCCGTGCGTTTCACGAATCCGCCGCGGCCGAGGGTATAGTAGCGCGAGTCTTCGTGGGTGATGGTGGGGAAAATAAACTCGACCATATAATTTTCGCTGGTTTGGTCCACTGCCGAATGCCAAAAATAGCGAGCGTAGCCGGCTGCTCCCTGATGGAACTGGGGCGTTGAGCGCTGATCCATGTTGTACGCGGCGATGACCGCCGGGAAAAAGATAGAAGAGTAATCGAACGAATCCTCAGTGGCGCTGATGAACTTATCTTTGACGGTCTCGGGCGGGAGCTTCTCGTCGGTGCTGACGGCACGAAAGTTGGGCACGATGCCGAGGATGCGCTTGGTCTGCTGGCCAGCTGAATCCCCCTGCGTGGTTTGTGCCGGCTGATTCTTCGATGCCGACCCATTGCTGCTGGAAGATTGTTGCGCAGGGGCAGGCGCCTGCTGGGCCGAATCTAACGCGGGGGCTGCGATCGTCGACGCCACGAGAACGGCTGATGGAGAATTGGCCGTTTCGGCCTGCTGAGCTGAAAGGCGTGTACCGGCAGTGACGCCGGCCATGAGCGCAACAGCAGGAACTGCGAATGAGGTAACGCATCGGAAAAATAATTGCCGGGAACGGAATGTCGGAGCCATGGGGAAAATCTCCTGGAGAAGACAGGTGTTGCCTTTCATATCGCTTCTTTTTGAAAAGCGGAAGTTGCTTCCGATTCTCATTGTGGATGCTTCTGGTCCTCCTCCTGCTGCTTTTTCTGCTTGCGAGCAGCGTCCTCCGCCTGCGCCTTTGCGTCGAGACCATTGGTGGGATCTTTGTGGAAGAGTTTCCTTGAGATATCCGGCCAGAACTCCTCAAGGGTTGAGCCAAAAGTGCCCTCGAAGGTGACCGTTAAGCCGGTTTCGATGGTCTGGCCGACGTTGCTTTTGTTTCCGTCGGGATAGTAAAAATTGGAGATTTCTCCGGCGATCATATTGCCCAGGATGTTGGAATAGTTGGGCTCCCACTTGCGGGTGGTATCGTGCTTGCAAATGAAGGCGGTGGCTACGGCATAGAAGAAACGGTGGTGGATGGAGCCGTGTCCGAGACGAAAGTAGCGCGGGTCCTGGTGGAGGATGGAAGGCAAAATTGCGTTGCCGATGGTGTTGCCGATGACGTTATCGCCGTAAGCGGCAGCGGCGCGTTTCGCGAATCCGCCGGGGCCCCAGCCTAAGCCGGCGTCGGAGTCATTGGCTTCGCCAATCCCTGCGACAATGGTCGCGATCGTAAAAGTGTAAGGGTCGGTGGCGGCGCGGAATTCGAGCCTGAATTTTTCCGCGGTAGTAAGAGGGACGGCATCGCTGCGGTAGCTTACGTTGAACTCGGGTATGATCCCACCCATCCGTTGATGTTCCTGCTCCTTGACCTCTTGTTCGGCTTTCTGGTGCTGGGTTTCCTGGGTATCTGGCTGTTGCGCTGAGTTCTGCGAGCTGGAGTTGCTTTGCGCGGAGCCGCCTGAAGGCGCGGGAACCGAAGTGGTTCCTGTGGCCGGCGCCGGCGGATTCTGTGCTGGCGCCGACTGGGGATCGACTGTCCGGGGATCGGGAAGAGCTAATTCGATTTGCGGCGACGGGGCATCCGGAATATCGGCCCGAGACGGGTTGGCTGCGGTGTCAGGAGGTCTTGCAGGGACGAAGCCCTGCGCACAGAGACAAGAAGTCACACCGAGAAAGGCCATCCCTAAGAAAAACCGCACAACAAGTCGACGAACACCTGAAACCATTCAGCCACCTATTTTGAGAGTCGGCAGCCGATCCGCGCGACTTGCCCTGGAGCAAATCGGTGTGGGGGACACCGCTGATCATTGATCAATTCAAACGGGCCTAGCGAACATTCCGGACAATGCGAGCACCCGTGAACAGACTCTGCATGAAGAATCGACAGTTTCTTTTTATTAGACGCATTTGTGCCGTTGCCGGACACAAGGATTCGCGTTTCCCGGCCAGAATTGCGCACAAGGATGGGAATTGCGCTATGCCTTCTCCGGTCTTTCACTGGAAATTATTAAAAACAATAACCTTACGCCGCAAAGTCGATGAACCCGCGCTGGGGATCGGTGGATACCAGCTTGACGGTGACTCTGTCGCCAACATCCAGGCCTTTGCCGCCCTGAACGACCTTGCCGTCCACGTGCGGATCGAGGGTGCGGACGAAGGTCCCGTAATTGTTCACGCCAGTCACGATGGCCGGATAGCTTTGGCCGATGTGCGGATGGAGCACCACGGCGGCAATGCGTTTTTGCATGTCGCGCTCAACCTTGCGCGCTCCGTCTTCCATCAGAGTGCAGCGTTGGGCGATGGCGTCGAGCTGATCGTCAGAGTAGGTTGCCGCGGAGTGGGCAAGCCAGGATTTGAGCAGCCGTTGCGTGATCACGTCGGGAAAGCGGCGGTTGGGCGCGGTGGAGTGCGTGTAGTCCTGCACCGCGAGGCCGAAGTGACCGGGCGAAGGCATGTTGGGCTTCACCAGAATGTATTCACCGGGGCCCAGGAGCTTGATGACGGTGAGCGAGACATCGGGAAAGTGATCGGGATCTTTTTGCTTTTCTGCCAGCAGAACCTCGTTGAGGGCTTTCGAGTCTGGCTCGGCGGGGAGCGTGTAGCCCTTGGCCTTTGCCAATTCGACGATGCGGTCCCAGCGCTTGGGCGTGCGCACGACGCGCCGAATCGAAGACAGGCCCGCATCCTCGAAGGTGCGCGCGATGACGCCGTTGGCCGCGATCATGAACTCCTCAATGAGCGACGTGGCGCGATTCTTTTGGACGGGCGCAATGCCGACGATCTGATCGGTAACGAGTACCGGATGCGTTTCGATGGTTTCAAGATCGAGCGCGCCGTGCTGGAAGCGGTTGCCGCCCATGCGTTGCGCGGCCGTGTCCTGCAGCTTGAGCTGCGCGGCGAGATCGGCATTTGCAGCCACTTTTGGCGGAGCCGCGGCCGTGCCCTCAAGCCACGCGCCCACGCTCGGATAGGCTAACTGCGCGCGATTGTGCACCAGGGCGCGGTAGACCTTGCCATCGGTGGTGGTTCCATCGGCGTCTACTGAGAACTCGGTGACGATAGCGGCGCGATCTTCATTCTCATTGAGCGAAGTGATGCCTTCGGAAAGAGCCGTCGGCAACATGGGGTAAATGGTGACGCCCGTGTACACCGAGGTGGTTTCGCTCTGCGCGTGGGTGTCGAGCAATGTGCCTTTGTGCACGCGCGCGTCGACATCCGCCACGCCCACAAGCACGCGGATGCGGCCGTCGGGCAACTGCTCGGCCCACTCGATCTGGTCGAGATCGCGCGAAGTGTCGTTGTCAATCGAGGACCAGAGCAGATTGCGCAGGTCAGTAAGGCCGTCGGCTGCGGAAAGGGCGGGCTGCGCCTGGATGGCGGCCAATTCGGTGTCGGTTCCGGGAGGGAAATCGGGGTGAAAACCGTGCTCGATCATGGCGGCGTGCGCCGCGGCAACCAGATTGAAATGAAAAGGATGATTGGAATGCATCTGCGATCGTGCTCCTGGGCGCGAAATGCCAGCCTAACACGGCGGGGAGGCAGCGGTGTTAGCGGGTCTGCGCGTCGGCATCTGGCTCATCATTGCGTTGGGCACGGGGAATCGTGAGCCGCTTACGCAGAATGAGCGCGACCGTGTAGAACGAATTCGTGGCTAGCCCAATGAGAGATGCGAAGATTAGCGCCGACTCAAGCCCACCTGCTTCCGGATCGCCATTCCAAATGCTGGCCCAATTGCCACCTCTTAGAACAAGAATGCCGCACCACAGGGTCAGGCACACCGGGCCAATCAAGCCTCCGAGCGCTGGAACGATCCACTTGGAATGACGGCCAACATTTTTTAACAAAAACAGAACGGGCAAATTAATGAGCCATACGGGCAGGGCGAAGATCATCGTGATTTTGAAAATAAACGACCAGGAGCCCGCTGATCCGACCCAGCAGCAGAAGAGGGCAACTGCCAGAAGCAGTGAGCAGAATGACAGGAATATTCGTGAAATCGCTCTCATCCGGTCTTTCCTATTACGGCTGCACATTGACGGTGAAGTTTAGGGTCTGGGCGACGACGGCGTTATTGAAGTAGGCCGTCGCGGTGACTTGCAGAGTGGCCACACCCAGCGGTGTGCCGATATCGGTGACAGTTGTCGATGGGCTGCTGCATCCGATGCCTGTGGACGCGAGCCCGGCAAGCAGCATGAGCAGAACGATGAAGCGCCGCGAGCCTCGGCCTAGGAAGACGCGTGCGCGGCGTCCAAAGGGAAGCAGGAAGAAGAGGACGCCGGCCAGCATGGCCCCTCCAGCGGCCCGCGGCCACAACGGACGGGGACGGGAGGGCTTGTCGAGAGAGGCGTAGAGTGGGCCCCCGGTGACATAGGTTTGCACCACAAACGTGACCGTGGCGGTGGGCGTGACCTGCTGCGGGCTGACGGCGCAGGTCATGTCGTCCTGCGTGGACACCGTGCAGATAACCTGCACCAGCCCGGTGTAGCCGCCGACGCTGGTGATGACAAAGGACTCTGAACCCGCGCCACCCTTGGTGAGGTTGAGATTGGTGGGCGGATTGGAGGACGAAGCGGTAAGCGTAAATCCTTGGATGTTGATGTTGAGCGGGTTGGAGGTGGCGGAGGCGCCATAGTTGCTGTCGCCTGGATAGCTGGCAACAATCGAATTCGAGGTCGCGGTGATGGCAACTGTGAAGACCGCGCTGGTAACGCCGCCCTTGGTGGAGAGCGCGACCGGACTGAGCGCCGTGCCATTGACAGTGAGAGTGACGGCGCCGGAGGGCGGAACGCTGCCCGCCGGCGGACCGCTGGCAGTGATGCCCAGGTTTACGGTGACGGTGATGTTGGAGCCGAGCGCCGGTGAAGTGGTTGAAGGCGTAATTGTGAGGATGGTCGGGCTGAGCGCCGCGATGACGGTCAATAGATATCCGGAATCTGGCCCGGGATAGGTGGAGTCGCCGCTGTAATGGCCGCCGAGTTTGTAGGTTTGCGGGCCGGAGTAGTTGTAGAGGCTCGACAACTGCAAGGGACCGATGGTCGCGCTGCTGCCGGTGGCGGCGCTGCCGCTGGAGGTGAGAGGGAAGTTGGGCGTGAGCACATCGTAGTTGGTGGTGTCGTAGAGGTTCGCGGTGCCGGTGGGAATGCCCGAGGCCGTGGGGTCGACCACCGTCGCCGTGAAAGTGACGAGCGCAGACGGATTGTAGGTGTGGCTTGCCTGCACGGGCGAAATGGAAAGTGTGATGGTGGGAGTGGCGCCGGTGACGAAGGGGCTTGCCAACTCGGTTACCAGCTTCTCGACGTCGGGCACGCCCAGGCCGGTGGCGAGATCGTAGCCGGAGCCGGCGGCGTAGCCTATCAGGCCGGTCGCGTCGCAACCCGGGCTGCCCGGCACGCACACGAGCTTCGCCGTTCCCTGCGCCACGTCGTTAAAGGCGCGGCTGGTGGCGTAGAGGCTAGGAGCGAGGTTGCCTTGCACTCCGTTTTTCTGGTTGATGAGCGCCGCAACGCCCGCAAAGAAGGCGGTTGCCACGCCACTGCCGCCGCTACGCATCGGCATGCAACCCGAAGCCGTGGCAGAGCTGCTCAAGCAAAAAGCCAATCCGGGATTTGTGGTGGAATCGAGCGCGGTGGGCAGGGCGAGGTCGGGCAGAAGGCGATGGTTTGCCGCAGCGCTGCCAGTTGCAAGCTCGGCCGGAACCGGCTGCCAGATCTTCCTTGCGTAAAGTGCGCTGCTACCGCCGCCGCTGGCGTAGGCGGGATCGGCAGCATTCACGGGCGACCAGGCGGTGAGCGCCGAGGTTCCGGCTGCGGCGCCGCCAGCGCCATAGGCGACCACGCCCACCGCGGTGTTCCATGGCGTGGAGGCGAGCGCGTTCACCGCGAAGCCAGTATCGACCGGCACGGTGATTCCCGCAGGTGTGCAGGCCGCGGCCCCGCCATCGCCCGAGGCGACGATGACCGTGATGCCCTCCGCCGCTGCCTGCTGGTAGAGCGCGGAATAAAACGCCTGGTGCGCGGGACTCAACGCGGCTTCGCAGGCTGAGTAGCCGACGGCAATCACATTGGCGAGATCCTGGTCGATGACGGAGGCGAGCGACAGGTCCACGCCGTCGGTGGCGGTGGTGGTGGCTGCGGGCGCAAGCAGAATCTGCGCGCCGGGCGCTGCCGCTCCCACCCAGGAAGCGGCCACGGTGGCCTCGGCTTGGTCGTCTGCAAGGCCCGGATCGGTGCCGTTCAAGGAAATCCGCAGCGGCGACGCGGGCAACGCGAAGGTGGAGCGGAAGGCTGCGACGTCGGCGCTGTTGACGTTGCTGCGGGACACGATGGCGATGGTTTGGCCCGCGCCGTTTACATTTTGCGAAAGGAGCGGAGTGACGTTGAGAAGCTCAGCGGCAACATGCGGCGTGAATGCCGCGGCGTTGGCGGGAGAAGTGAACGACGCAAGGTCGGCGGCCGAAACCGTGAGAGGTTGCGGCGCGGTGAGCGCGGGCGTGGAGAGAACGCCGTCAAGCGAGACGAGGCCCCCGATGACCGGCAACAATGCGCCGGGAACCGCGATGTTCGCGGTGAGCACAGCGCGCTTATTGCCGGAGCCCGCGCTCCCGGAAATCGCGACCATGTCGACCTGCACGCCGAAGGCCTGCTCCACTTGCGCCACGGTTCCGGAAAATTCAATCCAGCCGAGCCCTGCGGGTAACGGCGCCACTGCGAATCCCTGGCTCTCGAGCCAGGCTGCAACGGCAGCAACGTCGGACGGATTGTTTGCATAGGACCGAGCAAACGCCTGCGGGGTGAGCCAGTGGTGATAGCTGGGCGAGGAAGGATTCTGAAGGCTGCCAAGCTCGGCGGCGAGCGCCTGCTGCTGGGCCGGCGCGGGCGCAAGCAAAAGCAACATGCGGCCAAGCACCTGGTTAGCTGGCGCGGGGCCCAGGTCGATCGCGGCCGGGTTCCTGGAAGGCTTGCTGCGCGCGATGGCCACACCGGGGCTGCCGCGCCAATCGCCCAGAACGCGCTGCGTCGGTGCAGAAACGCCCGCAGCCGGAAAGCTTTGCGCCACCATGGAGCCGGAACCACCGAGGAGACTGCCAAGCAGCACAGTTGCAAGCGGCAAACCCAGGCTTCGTAGCTGCACGTTATTCCTCGTCGAACATGAACTCCGCGAGTCCTGCGTCACGCTCCGCGCTACGGCGGAAGCGGTCGAATACTCATCGTTCCGCAGGGAATGCCTTTGCACTACTCCACCATTTGGGAGCGGTGCGCGCATACGATGGCGCTTCGACCTGATTGTATAGCGATATCAAGCGCACATTGACCAGATTCTTGCGGTGCGGTGCGTGGGAGATCCGGGACGATTGCCCGGCCGCCTTGGTTCTCGAACAAAGGCGGCAAGTTCGCTTCCGCTGACGCGGAAGTGGCGGGTTGGCAAGTTGGCGGGCAGATTTACGTTCCCATCCTTTTCGCAAAGAGCGCGAAAAGGATGGGGCAACGCGGCAACTTGCGGCCGGGGCGTGGTTATTGAATGCCGAGGTCGGAAAGTACCTTGGGTTTGGCTTCTTCCACAGCGAGCAGGTTGTGGCAGGCCGAGCAATCCTGGGTGATGCTGGTCGAGTCTTTGGCCACGTGGTCACCGTCGTGGCAGCGGAAGCAGCCGGGATACTCCTGGTGCCCGATGTGGTTGGGATGAGTTCCCCAGGTGACTTTCATGAATGGAAACACATTCTGGCTGTACAGAAGATACAGTTCCTGTCCGGCATCCTTCACCAGCGCCGCTTTCTCGGTGAGGACCTCGGGATGCTGGCTGCGGTAGAAGGCCTCAAGCTGCTGAGGAATCTGGACCCGCGCCTCTTCCTGGGTGGCGTAGGGGGTCTTCAGCAGTTCCAGGCCCTCCTTGTGGATGAATGGCAGCGAGGGGCTGATTACGCCGGCGGTCATGGCGCTGTTGATGGCTTCCTCCGCGGTGACGAAGGTATGCGCTGCGCGGTTGTGGCAGTCGATGCAATCCATCACGCGCCGGTCGCCCTGGGGCTGTGCGCCGTTGAGGGCCGTCGCGGCATAGGTGGTCAGAGTGCCATCGGGATTGGTGCGTTGCACCCAGGGAATTGTGGTGCGCGTGGGATCGGTAGTGATGTATTCGATGTGGCCCAGGTGCACGCCGTGAATGCCGCTCCTTTGCGAGAACGAGTCAACGCCGCCCAAATGGAGAATGAGCACCGTCTGCGACTCGGTGTTCTGTTCGTCGTCGGCGAACGATGACTTGACGAGCAATTTGTCGCCGTCGAAGCGCGTGGGCGTGTGGCAGGCCTCGCAAGTGTAGCGCGCAGGACGCAAGCTGCTGACCGGCGATGGAATCGGGGTGGGATAGTTGGGAATGATTTTGGGCGCGAGAGGCGCGAGCGGATGAAGCGAAACTTCAAGGAGTTGCTTGGTGCCGTTGATCTTGGCGTTGACGTACGCTTGCGCGCCCGTGCCGATGTGGCACTCGACGCAAGGCACATGGGAGTGCGCGGAGATCTGATAGGCCGTGTATTCGGGCGCCATCACGTGGCAGGAGGCGCCACAAAACTTTGGGGAATCCATGTACTCCGCGCCGTGATAGCTGGCCGTGGCGACCACCAGGAAATTGACGATGGTGGCCACCAGCACGATGTCGATGCCGTGGCGGAAGATGCGATCGTTGAGATCGATCTTTGGGAATGTGGCGGGAATCTCGCCGGCTTTCTTGAGTTTCCTGCGGCGCAGGAAAATGCCGACGGGTATCAGCGCCAGGCCGAAAAGAAAGAGCGCGGGAAGAAGGAAGAAAAAGATGATGCCCAGATAGGGATTGTCGCTGAGATGGCCTGAGAGTTCGGCCAACCAGTAGCTGATCATGGTGACGCCGGAGGCGGTGGTGATGGCGCCGCCGGCCAGGCTGATCGGATTGTTGCCGAAAAACAGCGCGGGACGAAGCCATTCTTCGCGGAATTTTTGAAATGCCAACACGTCTGCTCAGCCTCCATGCGTAGGCGGGCTCGCCATGGGATGGCGAGCCCGCCGTCAATTTACTACGCCGATTTTAATCGAGCGCGACAACCATACGACCGCTGGTGCGGATCTACTTAAGGCTCTTGAAGTACGCCGCGACGGCGCTCACCTGCGGGTCGGTCAATCCCGCAACGGGCTTCATCTTGCCTTTGCCGTTCTTCACGGTGGCCTCGATTTGCGCCACGGTGAGCGCCTTCATTGATGGATCGGAAACGGGCTTGATGCCCATGGCCTTGGCCATGCCGGCGCTGGGTGTGCCGGTGGGTCCGTGGCACATGGCGCACTTGGCTTTGTAGGTCGCTGCGCCGTCCTGGGCGAAGCACATGGCGCCAGCCAGCGATACGGCTGCGGCCAGCACAATTTGGGAACGAAGCAATTTAGTCATTCGATAACTCCTTGATGTTTGCCGGCCCGCACACGCAGAACTGCGCTTGCCGCGTGGTTGTTGTGGAAGTTCAGGCCCGTGTTGGCGCCAGTTGGTGCTGCATCGGCAATGGTAACAGGGACCCTCGGACGCAGACCGGCGCGATCGAGGGTTTGGGTCCGACGATCGCGCCGGCTGCTTCTTGCGCTTGCACTTGCACTTTCTCTTGCTTTACTTCAGAAACCCGCGTTCTTACTTGGCAAAGGTCCTGAAGTAATCCACTGACGCCTTGATCTCGGCATCGGAAAGCTTGCCTTTGAAGGCCGGCATCTTGCCTTTGCCGTTCGTGGTGTCTGTAATCATCTGCGGTTCGCTCAGGGACTTGACCGAAGGATCGCTGGCCGGCTTGACGCCCATGGCCTTGGCGATTCCCGGATTCGGCACGCCCTGCGCACCGTGACAGCTTTGGCACTTGGCCTTGTAGGTCGCTTCCCCGGAGGTCTGGGCGAAGCCCACCACGCCGGACAGCAGAATGACCGCCGCCAACGCAGATTGCATGCGAATGGTCTTGCTCATGGTAGTACTCCCGTGGTTCGTGATTCCTTGTTCGTGATTCGTAACGCGTGGTTCGTGGTTCGCGATCGGTCCACGAATCACGAACCACGGCACGCAGTCTGTTTCAGAACTCCCAGTGCACGCCCATGTTGATGTTGCTGGCGTGGAAGTCGCGTGGCGCGGTGAAACCGTAGATCGGCGTGGCCGGGTTCATCGCGGTATTCGGTATCGAGCTGCAGGCGACCGGCGTTTCACTGGTGCTGCCCACCGCGAGGGCGGGGTTGTTCATGCAATACTGCGCGCCGGAATGGCCGCCACCCTCGGTGTAACCGGAGTAGTTGTATTCCGCTTTCCAGATCAACCCTGGATGAAGCGTATACGCCACATTCACGAAGGGAGTCTGGTAATTGGACACGAGCGAGCCATTGACGTCCATTGGATCGGTGAAGAAGCGGCTGCCGTTCACAGAGCTGACGCGGTAACCGAGATTGGAGTGGAGCTTGGTATTAGGCGACAGGGAGACTGCTGCCGATACGAACTGCGTGGGAGCGTCGGCAAAATTGTTGGCTGGGCCGGCAAGAATGGTATTCGATCCGTGACCGGCGGAGACTGCGCCGCAAAGCGAGCCGGTGGATGTGGCGATGCCCGGAACATTGGTGCTGCCCGGCATGAGCGTCGCCGCGCCCTGGAAGCAGCCGTTCTCGGCCATGTAAACGTCGCTGTAGGAGTAATTCAGATCGAGCCCGTAGTGCTCGTTCGGGAACAGTTCAGTGGCAAGGCTGAACACACGCGAATGGTCGACGTGATCGAGCGGACCGAAGTAGGCGGTGGTGTTGCCCGTGAAGTGCTGGTTGTTGTTGGTGTTGTTATGCCGCTCCAGATCGTTGTAGGCCGCGGAGACCGTAGCCCACGATTTCGGCCGGTAGAGGGTGTGCACCCGATAGTGCCGGAGCTGGCGGAATCCCATGGGAGTAAAGGCGCTGTCGTTATACATGGCCTCGAAGCTGCCGTTGATATCCCAGTTGGTCGCGGGGCGGAAGGCGGCTGTGACGATGCCGCCGTTCTCGTGAATCGTGACCGTCCCGGAGGTGGTATTGTTGGCCGGAATCGGGATATTGTGCGCCGCTGTTCCCTGCCCTTCAGAAATGAGGTGGTCCTGATACCGCCAGGTGAAGGAGAAAATGGTGCGGGGTGTGGCATCCCAGCTCACCGTTGCGTTGTTGGTGGTGAACATCTGGCCGAAGTAGCCGGCCTGCGTGCCGCCAATGGCGGGACCGCCGGTTGCAAACGATGTGGTCGGCTTACAGCCAGTCGGACTGGTTGTAGTCGAGTTCAACGTCGTGCAGCTCGACAGACCTGTGTAGTTGATGGTTTCCTGGCCGGCCGTCGTAGGCACAGTGACGGTGGTGCCAGAGGTGCCGTTGGCGGTTCCTGGCTGGTGCGCGTTCGAGTAATTGATCTGGTCTTCAATGCTGACCGTCTTGGACACCTGCCACACTACGCCGTAATCGATGGCGACGACTTCGCGCTTGGCGTTGGCGTTGCCTGAGAAGGCAACGGAGCGGTTGGCTCCCTGCAAGCCCTGGAAGATCTCGTAGTAGTTGGGCACGCTCATATTGGCGTTGGTGTAGCGAATGTTGCCGTTCATCGAGAGGTTCTTGATGCTGGAGCTTTGCAGGCGGAAGATCTCAGTCGGGAACGTCACGCGCGTGGGCTGTGAGCGGAGGTAGCTGGAAAGGACGTTGCAAGCCGGGTCGATGATCGGCAGCCCGCCGGCGCCATTGGCATAAAGGGCCGTGGTGGAGCTGATCATGCTCGTGGTGTTGCAACCGTTGCCGCCGGGCGTAAACGCGCCGGTGGTGGCGCTGTAGCCATAGGGCAGGAAGTTCATGTAGCTCGTGAGCAGTTGGACCTTGGTGCCGTCCGACTCCTGCACGGTAAGGAATTGCGGAGCCAACGTGAAATACGAATCGCCCTTGTAGCGGTCGATCTGCTCCTCGTAGGTGAGCTTGGTGCCTTCAACGGGCTTCCAATCGACGGCGGCCGTGTAATCGTCGGTGCTGTTGCGCTGGTATTCCTGGAGCAGGAGCTCCTGACCTGCGACGGCATCGCCGCTCGGGGAGAGGCTCGGTCCCTGGAAGATGTTCTTCGAGTAGGCGAAGCGAACGGTGACCTTAGACACTGGAAACAAGGTCAGGCTGGTGTCGGTCATGCGGCGCACGGTGTTGTACATGAACGGCGACTGATTGACCTGCGGCCACGCATACGGAGTTGTTGAGCCGCTGATGGGAATCGAGTAGCCGTAAGGGATGCCCGGATTGCCCAGCAGATCGTAGTCGAAGTACCGGCGGTCGCGGCGGAATGATGCCGAGAACTCGTAGTATTTCGACTTGGAAAAATCCAACTTCGCGAAGTTGATGGGATCGCCGCCGAATCCGTTGCTGAAGGCCTTCAGTTCGTCGACAAGTGGATTCTTATTGCCAGGCAATGCGTGCATCTCGAAAGTCTCGCCCTGCACGCGCAATCCGCTCTGTTCGTTGACAAGCGTGTCGTACATGGCGCCGCTGCCGACCTGATCGGAAAAACGGCCGCCGGCATCGATGCTCTGGTGGATTGTGTATCCATTCGGAGCGGACACCGGAGCGCCCGGCGCCGGAATCGGGGCTGCCGGATCTTGCGCGAACGCGACGCCCGTCATCAGAAGTAGTATGGCAACCCCAGCGATTCCAGCCATCCGCCGGAACATTGCGGGAGAATGCTGCTGTTTGGAAAGCCAGCCGATCGTATTCATATGAAGCCTCACTTGAATAAAACTTCGCTTACCCAGAAATCTTGAACCAGTTGCGAACTCGCTGCGGCACCCGGGCCGCCGCCGCGATGAAGCTGCGGGGGCGGCGCAGACCCATAACCGTTACCGAAGGAACGCCACGCTAAAGTTCGAACCATGGATGTAGGTATGGCAGCTCGTGCACGGCACGCTATCCGACGATCCCGCGCCCTGGCCATGAACGGTGCCATTGGCTACCGCGGTATGGCACTGATTGCATAGAGCGTTGACGTTCGGCATATTCAACAGCCGGGCATTCTGCGAACCGTGCGGCGTATGGCACGAAGTGCAACCTTCCGCTTTTACCGGCGCGTGCTCATACACAAACGGACCGCGAACTTCGGTGTGGCACTTGGTGCAGATTGCGCTCTGGTCAGCTGTGGACTTCAGGTTGCTGTTCCCGAAGGTGCCGTGCGGGTCGTGACAATCGCTGCACTTGACCAGGCCCTCATTCACCTTGTGGTGGAAGGGCATGTTGAACTGCGCCTTCTGGTCGGCATGGCACTGGAAGCAGAGCTGGGGCTGCGGAGCCTTGAGCAGCGCCTCTTCCTTGCTGCCGTGAATGCTGTGGCAACTGATGCAGCCGACGTTTGCCTTGGCGTGCGGCGAACGCGCGAAATCAGGATGCGCACCGGCGTGGCAGCTCAGGCACTTTTCATCCACTTCCTTCGTCGAGTGCTTGGCGGGGTTGAAGATCTTGGTCACGTCACCACCACCCGCTACGTGCTCGCTGCCCGCGCCATGGCAGTTCTCGCAGGTCACACCGGGGTGGTTTCCGGGCATATCGGCCATCTTCGTGTGGGGGTTCGAAGCAAATCCCTTGCTCACCTCTTCGTGACAGGTGGCGCAGGTGTCAGCACCCACAGTGGTGGCGCCCTTGGGCGTGTCGCCGATTACAGTGGCTGCCGGCTTGGCTGCGGGCTTCTGAGCAACCAGCGCTGTGGCGCAGAACAGGCCCGCGCCCACGAAACACATCAAAAACACTCGCAGTCCCGATAGCTTCCCGGGAGCCGCACCGAACATCCGCGTTACCGGCCTATTTGTATGCATGCAAAATTCCGCCTTAAAAGAACTTCCTGGCACAACCTGAAACCAACCTCAGCAGCCATTCCGCGCTGAATGTGGGCCTTCTCCATGTGAGCGTGAGCACCGCCGATACCCATTGGCGGCATCCAGCCGGTGTGGAGCATCACCACATGCACGTGAGATTAAGGTTTTGTCGTGTCGACGGGCGGTGATGTCCATCACACACGGTAGAGCCGCCGTTCCGAACCCGGAACGCCCTTTGCACCAGCGGTTTGCGGTCCTAGTGTGATCGAGATTGCATCCTCTCCATCACAGGCACCTGTCATGCTCCCGAGGAACGTGAGCCTCATCACATCCAAAGCCCATCTGGCTCAAGCAAACTCAATCTGGATGCCTGCATCCCCAGGAGTTGACAGGCATCCTGGCCTCAGCCGCAGCTCGTGCAGAGACAAAGATGGCTCGGGATCGGCGGGAGGGCGGGTCGCATCGATGTAGGGAATGGAAGATGACGATGGCGGACACGCAGTTTACATTGGAAGAGCAGATCCGGCCAAGACATACAGGCCGGTCATCGCCTTTAGGTTGCGCGGCTTGCGCGAATCGCCGCCCCGGTTGGTTTTGCTCCCTGGGCAGCGCCGTCCTGGCCGACCTGGAACTTGCCACCAGCACCATTTCATTGCCTGCGCAGGCTTCGCTCTTTACACAGGGCGAAGATGCCCGCTGCCTGTATCTCATTTGCAGCGGCTATCTCAAGCTGACCGCGGGCCGCGCGGAAGACCGCCACATGATCGTGCGCGTCGCCGGCCCCGGCTCCATGCTGGGCCTGTATGCGGTGCTTTCGCACGGCGTGTATGAGGTCACCGCGGAGTCGCTCACACCGGCGCAACTGCGCCCCGTCGAGCGCGAGCGTTTTCTCACCTTCCTGCGCAGCCACAAGGAAGCCCAGTTGCGCGCCGTGCAGTGCATCTGCCAGGAGTACCGTTTCGCGTTGCAGGATGCCTGCCGCATTGCGCTGGCCGAGACCGTGGCCGCGCGCCTGGCGCGGCTGCTCATCGAGCTGTCGCATCAGATCGGCGAGCATACCGAAGCCGGAGAATACCGCTTTCCGCTGCTGCTGACGCACGAAGAGATGGCCTCGATGACCTGCACCACGCGTGAAACCGTCACGCGCACCCTGGGCCAGTTCCGCAAGGACGGCTGGATCTCCATCGAAGACTCCATCTTGACGCTGCACAGCCCCGACCGGCTGCAAAGCCTTCTGTAGAAACAAGCGGAGTTAGCGGAGCTCAGCCCGCTACACGTGCTTTTTCGCTCACTTCCTGCCGCTTTCCCGAGTCCAGGAGATATGATCTTGGAAGAGCCATCCTTTACTCAGGGTTGGAGTCCATCCCGCTTATGAAGCGCTATCTTGCCTGCATTTCTGCTGTGCTGCTTGCGTACGGTGTTGCCGCCGCCCAGACCCCATCTCCCAACTTAGCTGCTCCTGCCCCTCCGGCCGCAGCCGAGCCAGGCGTCACCAGCACCGTCAGTCCTGAAGTAGCGCAGTTTCAGAAGATCGAAGACAGTTGGTCCGACGCCGTCAACCGCCGCGACCAGTACGCGCTGGAACTGGTGCTTTCGCCCTTGTTTGTCGACGTCTCCGCGCAGGGCGACGTCTCCACGCGCAATCAGCAAGTAGTGCAGGTGATCAGCGGCCAGGACAAGTCGTTGTACCTGACGCAGAAGGTGATCACCGTGCGCCTGCTGGGCGATATCGCCGTGGCCAATGGCACCTACACTCTGCACCACAGGGTGAATTCGGCGGAGGTGGATGAGAAAGGTATTTTTACGCACGTATTTGAGCGCGTGCGCGGCGGCTGGCTGTGCATTAACTCGCAGCGCACCGTGCTTCGCCAGGACACCAGCGGCAAGCAGAAGAAACCGTCCACGGCCGAAGAGCCTTTCCACATCCCGTTCTTCTCTAAAGGCGACAAGGGGCCGCAATAGAGGGAAGGCCCTCCACTATGCAGCTTTGTTGAATAAGGAGAAGCATTATTAAGAGAAAGAGACCTTTCTCTTAATAACAGAGCAGCGATTGCGCTAGAACACAGCTGAAAGTTACAGCGCCGCCAGCGCTTCGGTCTGCGTGGCAAACAATCCCGCGTACTTGGTGATGCCCACCATGGTAAAGACCTTGGTGAAGTGCGTCGAAAGGCCGAAACAGTACACTTTCTGGCCCGCGTTTGCGGCTTCGATGAGGAGTTGAATCACCAGGGCGATGCCGCTCGAGTTGATGTAATCGACACCTGTAAAGTCCAGCAGGATGATCTTGGTAGTTTCCTTCGGCAGCGACTGGTATGCGCCCAGAACCGCTTCTTTCGATGTGCTGGCGATATCGCCCTCAAAGCGGATAACGACGACTGGATGGCCGGATGGAGCGGTCACTTGGTCAACACGGGATTTGGTCTCAGATTGCACTTGTCGATTTCCTCCGCTTTCATTCGCTTCGTGGTGCTGAGTTACACCGCGTCTTTATCCAGCTTGATCAGCAACCGCACATAACTACTTTTTCCATCCAGGCCGGTCACCCACTCGGCTTCGTCAACGAGAGCCTGAATGAGGAACATGCCCATGCCGCGCGCGTCTTCCTCGCCGTGCATCTTGCGATCGATATCGGGCTTGGCAGGTTGCTTCTTGATGCCGCTGCCGTCGTCGATCACTTTCACTTCCAGGGAGTCGGATTCTGCGCGCAACACGACGCCCACCGAAAGTTTCTCGTTGAGCCGGTTGCCGTGCTCGATGGCATTGATGCAGGCTTCGGCGACCGCGGTTTTCAGATCCTCGATGCGGTCCTCGGGGAAACCCCTCAGCTTAGCAAGCGATGCGGCCGTGCTCATGGCCACTTTCTCGTAGCCCAGGTGTGTGGGCAGCCTTAGTTCCACGATGGTGGAATTCGATTCGCTCATGCCGGCATCTCCGCCGCATCCATTCCGTGGCATAGTGCCAATGCGGTCATGTCGTCCGCCTGTGGACCGCCTTCGGCAAATGCCTCAATGGCCGTCCACAATGCATCGAGAATACCATCGGCCTTCCGGGATGGGCACCTCAAAAATTCATCCAGAAGTCTTTCCGGCCCAAACTCCTCATCCCCTCTGAAGACCTCGGTTAGGCCGTCGGTGTAGAAGAGCAATCTGGCCCCGGGCGGAAAATCGCAACCCTCGCCGGTGTAGCTCATGCCGGGCAACAGGCCCAGAGGCGTGCCGGCAGCGTTGAACTGGCGCGGTTCCTTGCCGGTCTCGATCAGGAAGCCCGGATTATGGCCGGCGTTAACAATTTCAAGCCGCCCCGGCTCCGGATGCAGGCGCAGGAAGATGGCCGTCACATAGCGCCGCCGCGCCTCTTCGCCCTCGGCCCAGTGGTGCTGGTTCATGCGCGTGGCCAGCTCATCGAGCGGCATTCCCGTCACCGCCATGCCGCGAAACGCCGCGCGAAAGCTCATCGACATAATCGCCGAGGCCAGGCCTTTTCCCGCGACGTCGGCCACAGCGATCAATAAACTGCCGTCGGGCTGCTCCACAATATCGAGATAATCGCCGCCCACTTCGTAGCAGGCGTCGGAACGGAAGGCCAGAGAATACGCGGGAATGTCCGGCAGCGCCTGCGGCAGCAGCGAGCGCTGAATGCGGCGCGCCGCCTCCAGGTCCTGGTGCATGCGCGCGAATTCCACGTTGCGCTTGTGATTGCGCGCATTCTCCAGAGCCACGGCGGCCTGCAACGCCAAACCCTCAAGAAAATCGGCTTCGTAGAGCGTCAGCTCACGCCCGGCGGGAGACGCGACCTGCAATTCCGTCATGGTGTTGCCGTCGCGATCTTTGAGCGGATAGGCGACTAACCCCTCGCCGTTGGCAGTGACGTCACCGTAGGCAAAGCTGGTGCCCGAAAACGCGGCTCCCGCCATCTCGAGCTCGCGCACCACAATGCGCAGAACAGACTGCAGCACCTCTTCCTCGCGAATGGTGGAGTGCACCTGGCGCGAGGCCTCAAGCAACGCCTGCAAGCGCGCCACCTGCTGCTGTAGCTCGATCGTTTCGCCACCCGCGGCAACGCCTGAGTCTGCCATCGAACCCCCGTGGAATCTCACTCTAACACGGCGTTCGGGAGGATGTGTGACGCGTTTGCGCAGCCTGTTTGCCGCAGCGTTATAATCCTGGCCAAACGCCCCAATGGTTTAGCGGACGTAGGCAGAGAGCCTGCCGAGGAGGAAATCCACTATGATTGCGTGGACTCGCGCCATATGGATCGGATTCTTTAGCTGGCTGATTCCGTTTGTCGTGGCATTTGCCATGTATCCGCTCAAGAAAGCCAATGCTCCGCTGTTCAGCACTCTGATGTATCTGGTTGAACTGGTTACTGCGGGAGCCTTGCTGCATCTCTATTTCCGCAAACGGACCGTCCCCGTGCGGGAGGCGAGTTTAGTGGGAACTCTGTGGATGGCCATCAATCTCATCCTCGATTACCCGATGTTCGCCTTTGGGCCGATGAAGATGACACCGCTTGGCTACTACTCGGAGATTGGTCTGGTCTACCTGACGTTTCCGGTGTTCGCGATTCTGGCGGCGCGGTTAGCAAAGCCGTAAGCCTTTCGTAAATAGGACTATCAGAATTGGTAACTTTGTCCGTAAGAATTTGAGATAGCGAGGTAGGAACTAAGAGTTACACTCCTCGAACCGCCAAAAATATAAAGGAGCGAAGTGATGCAGGATGAATTTAAGGAGTTCTCTCAGTGGCGTATTCAATTAATTGCCACCGGGGTGGTGCTGGCAATTGAAGAAGTGGGACTGTTCGGAATCATTATCCTTGCAGAGCGCGAACACATTCGACTTCCCGTGTTGCTGACAGTAGTGACTGCTTTGGTGGCAACCATACCATGGCGATCTGCATGGGATGGCTACAGAAGGATCAAGGCCATGGCTCTTAGAGATGAAATGAGTCAAGAAGCAGTGGCTGAGGTGTGGAGAATAGTGGGGCCTGCTTTAGCGTGCGCTTACGTTGTCGTACTCCTTTGTGAAATTCAACTAGCGAATGTACTCCGTCCACTATGAAAAATCGCGTGAGCATACCGTCCCGCTACTTGGCAAGTTCGCCGGGCGGGACAAACATGGGTTGGGACCGGGGTCCGGCCCGGTCAGTTGCGGATTCCTGCTGAAGTTTCTTTAGGACGCTGGCTGGCCTGCGGCGCTGCCCGCCGCATATGGTATTGTCGAATTTAACCCGCACTCGAAAGGTGCGGGGCTTCCTTCACGTCCCAACTTTCAACTGGTTTGTAGTTTTTCATCGCGTAATTTCGCCCGATGCGCTTTTCCTTTTTTCGTCGGGGCGGCGAGCGCCGCGCAGAATCCTTATCTCGAAATCATGAGCGAAAGGCGAGAATAAATCGATGAACCCGACCCGTGAAGCTGCCGATGCCAACCTTGTCCTGACGCTCGAGGAGATTTCGAACCTGGCGGCGGAAGAAGGCAAACCGGCCGACACGCTCCTGAATGTGGTGGCTCTGATCGCCGCACGTTTCAGGACCGATGTCTGCTCCGCCTATCTGCTGGAGCCGGACCGGTCGAACCTGGTGCTTGCCGCCACGCTCGGCCTGCATCCCAAAAGTATCGGCACGCTGCGCATGCCGTTGCATGAAGGCCTCTCCGGCCTGGTGGCCGAACGGCTGCTTCCGGTGGCCGTGGCCGATGCGCGCGAGCATCCCCGCTACAAGTACTTCAAGGATTCGGGCGAAGACGAGTACCACTCCTTTCTCGGCGTGCCGCTGATCGACCGCGGCGTGTTGCAGGGCGTGCTCGTCGTTCAGACCAAAGACCCGCGCATCTTTCGCGAGGAGGAGATTCGCATGCTGGCGGAAGCGGCGAACCAGGTGGCGCCGGTGGTGAGCGAAGCGCGAACGCTCGACCGCTTTATTGCCCCGGCGCAGGAAAAGCTGTGGGAGCTCGCGCGCAACGTGTGGTGGAGCTGGGACCAGGAGTGCGTGAGCCTGTTTCGCGACCTGAATCCGGTGCGTTGGCGCGAGCTGAATCAAAACCCGATCGCCCTGCTAAACGAGACGCCACTGAGCGAGATCGAGCGCAGAGCCGCGGAGCTGGCGCTGCACAGCCGCATCAACTATGCGTACCGTCGCCAGCAGGAATACTTGAACGACGACCACACCTGGGGCGCGGGCCATGCGGGCGTGCTGCGGCCGCGGCCAGTGGGCTACTTCTCCGCCGAGTTCGGGCTGCATGAGTCGCTGCCTATCTACTCTGGCGGCCTGGGCGTGCTCGCGGGCGATCACATCAAGAGCGCGTCCGACCTTGATATTCCTCTGGTCGGAGTCGGCCTTTTCTACGGGCAGGGCTACTTTTTGCAGCGGCTCGACGAGAAAGGCTGGCAACGCGAGGAGTATCTCCAAACCGACGTCAATCAGCTGCCCATGCAGCCTGCCATCGGCGTGAACGGTGAGCCAGTGGTGGTGGAAATTGCCACGCGCGGGGGCTCGATTCGCGCCAAAGTGTGGCGCGTGAATGTAGGCCGCTGCGATCTTCTTCTGCTGGACTCGAATGTGGCCGGCAACGCGCCGGAGGACCTGGAAACCACATCGCGGCTCTATGGCGGCGACGCGCGCACGCGCATCCGGCAGGAGCTGCTGTTGGGCGTGGGCGGTTTTCGCGCGCTCAAGGCCATGGGCATTACGCCCGGCGTTCTGCACTTGAACGAGGGCCACAGCGGCTTCGCAGTCTTCGAGGCGATTCGTTCCCGCATGGAGGAAGAGGGCCTGGATTTTTACGCGGCGGCGCGGCAGATTCCCCGTGAGGTGATCTTCACCACGCACACGCCGGTGCCCGCGGGTCACGACCGCTTCAGTCCCGACCTGATTGAGGAGCACCTCGGACCGCTGCGCGAGGAACTGGGCATCTCCCACGAAAACCTGATGGGATTCGGCCGCGAACATCCCACGGATTACGGCGAGCCCTTCTGCATGACGGTGCTGGGCCTGAAGCTGGCGCGGCGCGTCAACGCGGTGAGTTCGCTGCACGGCGAGGTTTCCCGCGCCATGTGGAGAGGCCTGTATCCCGACGGCCCGGAGGACGCGGTGCCCATCGGCCACGTGACCAATGGCGTGCACGTGCCGTCGTGGCTGGCGCCGCAAATGCGCCGCCTCTATGATCGCCATCTGGGTGTGGGCTGGCAGCGCGAAAGCGGAGCAGCGCACACCTGGGAGGCGATTGAGACCGTCGACGACGGTGAGTTGTGGGAGACCCACCTCAGCCTGAAGGGGCAGCTCTTCAATTTCGTCCGCCGCCGCGCGCGAGAACAGGCTGCGCGCCGCGGCGAGGCCGAGCAGACCCTGAGGCAGCTCGACAAGGTGCTCTCGCCCGACGCGCTGACCATCGGCTTTGCGCGCCGCTTTGCCACCTACAAGCGCGCCAATCTGCTGCTGGCCGACATGGAGCAGTTGGCCCAAATGGTGAACGACGCCAAGCGGCCGGTACAGTTTGTTTTTGCCGGCAAGGCGCATCCCCACGACGAGCCCGGCAAACGCGTGCTCCAGCAGATCGCACAGATGATGCGCAACTCCGACTTTGCCGACAAGTTTGTCTTCATTGAGGACTACGACATCAACGTGGGCCGCTATTTGGTGCAGGGCGTCGACGTGTGGCTGAACAATCCGCGCCGTCCGCTCGAGGCCTCGGGCACCAGCGGCATGAAGGTGGTGCTGAACGGCGGCCTGAATCTTTCCATTTTGGATGGATGGTGGGCCGAGGCGTACGACGGGCTCAACGGCTTCGCGATCGGCACCGGAAGAACCCACTCCAATATGGATGTGCACGACAAGCGCGACGGCGAAGAGCTCTATCGCGTGCTGCTTGACGAAGTAATTCCTCTCTATTACAGCCGCGATCGCGACGGCCTGCCGCGGGGCTGGATCAAGCGCATGAAACGCACGATTCGCACCCTGGGTTGGCGCTTCAACGCCGATCGCATGGTGATGGATTACACGTCGCAGTGTTACATTCCGGCGGCGGGCGGGACATCGAGCGAGGTCCGCACGCCGGCGTAGGAAGCGGTGCTGCCGGTTCCTCTACGAGCTCACCAGTTCCATTCCCTTGAGCGATTCCGAATAGGGCGCGCGCAGGATGCCACGCTCGGTGATGATGGCCGCGATGTACTTGGCCGGGGTCACATCGAAAGCTGGGTTGCAGATGCCCACGCCGTCGGGCGTGACCTGCTTGCCGGCGTGGTGCGTCACTTCTTTCGCCGGGCGCTCCTCGATGGGGATCTGGTCGCCGGTGGCGGTGGCGAGGTCAATGCTGGACCACGGCGCTGCTACATAAAACGGGATGCCGTGTTCGCGCGCCAGAATGGCGACGTTGTAGGTGCCGATCTTGTTGGCTGTGTCGCCGTTGGCGGCGATGCGGTCCGCGCCTACGACGACAGCTTGAATCTTCCCTTGGCGCATGAGGCTGGCAGCCATGTTGTCGCAGATGACCGTGGTGGGAATGTTATCGGCCATCAGTTCCCACGCGGTGAGCCGTGAGCCTTGCAGGAACGGCCGCGTCTCGTCGGCGTAGACCATAATTTTCTTGCCCCGCTCGACGGCCGCGCGTATGACGCCCAGCGCCATGCCATAACCGCATGAGGCCAGCGCGCCGGCATTGCAGTGCGTAAGGACGCCGCCATCATCTGGCATAAACTCCGCGCCAAATGCGCCCATCGCCTTGCAGGCGGCGATGTCTTGCTCATACATTTCGTGCGCCTCGGCCAGGAGTTTATCCTGGATTTCGGCGAGGGACGCGCCGGCAGCAAGCATCTTTGCGAACAGTGCCTTCATGCGGTCGATGGCCCAGAAGAGATTGACGGCCGTGGGGCGGGTTGCGGCCAGTTGGGTACGGATGCGTTCGAACTCCGGAGCAAACTGCTCCGCAGTTTTGGCTTTGGTTTGCTTCGCGCCCAGCGCCACGCCGTAGGCTGCGGAGACGCCGATGGCCGGCGCGCCGCGCACCACCATGGTGACAATGACGTCGGCCACCTGTTCGTAGGTTGAGGCGAGCACGTAGCTCTCTTCGAGCGGGAGCTTGGTCTGATCGAGAAAGCGGACGCCTTCGGGGGTCCAGGTGAGGGTGGGAATCATGCTCTTCCAGTGTAAATGGAGACGTTTCCGCGGGCCGATGACCCTCAAGATCTCATCTTGCGGCAAGAACCGGGGCGTGCGAACATCACCGGATGGGCGAGAACATGCTTTTATCTAATGATTTGAAAAAGTTACGGAGGCTCAGGGCCGGGTGTGCCGCCGTCTCGTGTGTCTCGGCTGTCGGGTTTGTTTTCGATTTGTGGATCCTGATCACCGGCTACAATCCGACAAACCGGGTGCATCAGATCGCATGGCTTCTGACTTATGCGCTCATGGCGTGCGCCTGGTTCTTATGGTTCCGGACCTATTCCGCTCGGATAACGGCGGTCACGCAGTCAACGAATCGATCTCAACCAAAGCCGCAATAGTTATTCATCGAGACCGATGCACGCGTTCGGCGGGCTGCTGCATGCAATGCCCGCTGGACGCGACCCGCCCGCGGTGCGTAAAGTGGTTGCGGCACCTTTCAAACGTCTTTTTTAACATTCTGCGGAGGAAGAAATTCAATGGCATCGCGCTCCACGCCCGCGTCTGCGCCCAGTGCGCCCAATTACACAGGACCGTTCATCATCGTCACCGGCCTGTTTTTGATCTTTGGCTTTCTGACCAATCTGAACAGCAACCTCTCGCCGAAGCTCGAAGACATCTTCAATCTCAGCCACGCCTGGTCGAACCTGGTGACTTCGGCGTGGTTTTTCGCGTACCTGGTCTTTTCGGTCCCCGCCTCCAAGGTGATTGAGAAGGTGGGCTACAAGCGCACCATGGTGATTTCGCTATTCGTAATGGTGGTGGGCGCGCTGCTCTTCGTGCCCGCAGCCGCGATGATCAGTTTCCCGTTTTTCCTTACGGCCAGTTTCGTTCTGGCCACGGGCGTTTGCGGATTGCAGACTTCGGCCAATCCGTACGTTTCGATTCTCGGTCCGGAAAGCAGTGCTCCGGCGCGGCTCACCCTGGCGCAGGCATTCAATTCGCTGGGCACGGCCATGGCCCCGATCGTGGTGGGGGTATTTATCCTGACCGATCCTGCAAAGGTGACGAGTCAGGCGGCTATCGCGCACACGGTGCAGGGTCCCTATATCGCAATCGCATGCGCCCTGCTGGCGCTCGCCTTCATCATCATGGGGATGCATCTGCCGGCGATCACGGGGACGCGCGATTTCCGGCCTGCGCAGGGCGCGGACGCGGTCGCCGGACGCAGCATCTGGACCTACCGGCATACGGTGCTGGCCATGATTGGCATCTTCCTCTATGTCGGCCTGGAGATTGCGCTGGCCGCTAACGCCATCAAGTTCTTTGAGACGCAGGGCAGTGCGATGGACGACTACCTGCGCTGGGCGCAACCCTTCGCCCATGCGGTCAGCGGTCTTTATCCGCAGGGGATCGGGGAAAAGGAAGTTGCCGCCGTGCTGGCCTTCTGCTATCCCCTTGCCATGATGATCGGGCGCTTCGCGGGAACCGTGCTGATGAAGACCATCAAGGCCCACAAGCTGCTGGCCTTCCTCGGCGTTTTGGGCGTTGCCCTGATGATCGTGGGGATGTTCTCGACGGGCCACGTTGCCATCTGGAGCCTGATCCTGTGCGGCTTCGCCAACTCCATCATGTATCCGACGATCTTCGCGCTGGGCATTGCCGAACTGGGACCACTGACAAGCAAGGGCTCGGGTGTCATCACGATCGGCAATTTCGGTGGGGCAGTGGTTCCGCCGCTCTTTGGGCTGCTCGCCGACAAAGCAGGCTACCAGCATGCATTTCTGCTGGTCATCGCCTGCTACCTGTTCATGATCTTTTACGGCGTGTCGGGCTACAAACCGGAGCGCTAGACAGCAGCTTAGGTTTTCTTCAGCATCGATTCAGCAAGCCCTCCGGCGCGCCGGAGGGCTTGCTGTTTCGGCCGTTTGCTCGACCCTGCGAGCGGAGAGATCGGCAGTTAGAAAGGGCGTTCCTGCGCGCACCCGCGCGGCAAACCTGCACCATTTCGCTACACAGGCCTGCACCATTCCGCGACAGGAATTGCAGCGCAACGCGACACGGTTTGCATGCAAACGCGACAGCCTGCATCGCCCCGCTGCAAAAGCAGCCGCGAGGAAAGTTAAAAAATATGACTAAAGTTATTCCAGCCCGAACCGATGAACCGTGTGGATGCGAACAGGCCCATCCGAAAGTGACGGCGGCTTTGGCAGGAACAGCGAAGCGCCAAAGGATTTGAGGGCGACGAGGCATCCGAGAAGGAGTTGATCCCATGGCCCTCGGTGTTTTGAATAATCTGTCGGCGATCTACGCTGAGAACAATCTCAACAACACAAACAGCAGCCTGCAAACGGTGCTGCAGCAGTTGTCATCGGGGTCGCGGATCAACTCCGGAGCGGATGACGCGGCTGGGCTTTCGCTCGTCAATGGACTGGGGGCGAACTCGGCGGCGCTGACGCAGTCTGAGACCAACGCCACGGAAGGCGTGGGTCTGTTACAGGTGGCCGATGGCGCCCTGTCGCAGGTGAACAGCCTGCTGAACCGCGCCATCACGCTGGCGACCGAAGCCTCGAACGGCACGCTGAATTCAACCCAGGAGAGCGCCGCCAACCAGGAGTATCAGTCGATCCTGGCCGAGATTAACAATATTGGGTCCACGACCACATATAACCAGGAGCAGGTCTTCAGCGGTTCGACGGTGGCCATTTACACCGGCGATTCCTCGCAGACCGGCTCTTCAGTCGATGACCTGTCCATCCGCACGCTTTCCTCGGCAAGCGTGGGCGACACGGACGGCGCGATGTCCTACTCCAGCGGGCAGGACGACGTGTTCATCGATCTCTCCAAAGGCGGAACCAGTGCTTCCGCATCCGACAGCCTGAACGCTAACGGCTCGACCACAATTGCGGTGAGCTACCTGGCCAAGGGCTCGGGCGGATCGGTAACGCCGGCGACGGCCAACGTGACGGTGGGAACCGGAACGGCATATAAGAACACGGCGCAGGGCTTGATCGACGCCATCAACAACGCCGGACTGGGATTGAATGCGACCTTCACCACGGCTGCGAACGCGGGCAGCGCAGCCACGGACACGGCCGATAGCGCGAATTCACTGAACAGCACGCTTTTGACAAGCAGCTCCGACACGGGTATTGAGATTTCGGGCGAAGGCGTGGGCGTGAACAGCAGCTCGGCCGGAAACTACACAAACGGGCTGGGTGAAGTGGGCACATTGACGGTGGCCAACACCGGCGATGAGTTATCGGGAACTCTGAGCATCGTGGGCGCAGACGGAACCACGCACACAGTCAATTTGGGCACGCCGAACTCGACCGACACGGTGTCCAATCTGGAGTCGACCATCAATTCCCTGGGATACGGGGTGACGGCTTCACTGAACACCACGAGCGTGACCAATGCCAGCGGGACGCATGGCATCGGCACGGTTCTGACGCTGACCGCGGACAGCTCGGCGGTTTCGGTTTCCGGCACCGGCATTACCGACACGGAATCGATGCAATCTACGGTGAGCCTTGGCAGCGTCGCCACCGGTGGCGCAATTGGCGCGGGCGCGGGAAACACACTGGCCACGCTGACGGTAGGCGCGTCGACCGATACTGTGACGGGCGCGATTAAAGTGCAATCGGATTCGGCGAGCGCCGCCTCGCAGTACAACCTGGACAATCAGACGCTGTTGCAAATCAAGACGTATGTAAATGCCCACGACGGCGCCGGCGGGCAATTCCAGAACATTACCGCCCAGCTGAATGGAGCAGGCACAACCCTTACCTTTACAGAGACCGCGAACACGGTAACCACACCTCCGGCGATCGCAGCGGCGGCTGACGGCGCGACCATCACAGACAATAGCGCTACGACCGGCGTTTCCATCGCGCAGCAGACGAGCGACCTGGGAGCAGGCGTCGTCAACCCCAACCTGGGCACGGTTACCGTGTCCAACGCCAGCGACTCGCTGACGAGCGGCACAGTGAGCGTTATCGGGACTGACGGCACGCTGAAGAACTTTTCCTTGGGCGTGACCGCAGGCGGCCTGGGCACGACCACGGACAACTTAACCGACCTGGCGGCGACGATCAACGCCTGGGGTGGGGCTCATGGAATCTCGGCGACGGTGAATCAAGCCGGGACGACATTAACCATCGCAGGGGCCGGCGGCGGCACGGTGGATGCCGCGGTCTATGGCAACAACATCAGCACTACGCTGCCCTTGACGGGGACACCGACTACAAACGCGGACAACTCGACGATCATGGGCACCCTGTCGCTGCCGGCAACGGGAGCGTCGGGAGATACGCTGAGCGGCACGCTGACCGTAGGCAACGAGACGATTTCGCTGGGCACGCAGGGCAAGACAAACACCCTGGCCAACCTGGAGGCAACGATAAACGCCGGCGACTATGGGTTTACCGCCACGCTGAATCCGACCGGAACGGCGCTCACTCTGTCGACGCCGGATTCGGATAACAGCACCGTCACCCTCAACACAACCCAGGCAACGGACGCGCACACGGGCACCGTTCTGACGTGGAGCACAGCTAACCAGGGGCAAACCTCTTCCGAGTACTACAGCATCGGTATCGGTAGCACGAACGGCATCACCGACACCAGCACCGGCGGCGGTACGGCGACGGTGGGTATGTCGTTCAACCGGAACGGATCCGGGCAGATCGCAACCACCAGTTACACGGACGGAGTGGGCGCCGACTTGAGCAATACGGATCTGGTCTCGCAAAAGGATGCGCAGACGGCCCTCGGCGAGTTGAATACAGCCATCACCGACGCGGCGGCGCTGGACGGCTACATCGGGGCACAGATCAACACCCTGAACTCGCTCAGCACCGTGATGAGCACGCAGCAGGAGAACATTGTTTCGGCGCAAAACGCGGTGCAGGCCACCGACTACGCCTCGGCAACTTCGAACATGTCGAAGTACGAGATTCTGAGCCAGACCGGCATCGCCGCATTAGCGCAGGCTAACAGCGTGCAGCAGGAAGTGACCAAGCTCTTGCAGTAAACGGGTTTCGTAAGATTGCTTCACCTTCAAGACAACCCAGGGACAGGGCGGCGGCAGGGCGAGAGCTTTGCCGCCCACTTTTTGTTGCAGGAATTAAGGATTAGCCTCCTACGATCAGTGATCTAACGCCATGGGCCTGACATTGTAGGCTACTCTGGATGCCGGTGCTCCAGCGGCATCGAGGATTGCCCAGCCCAAGATCGATCATGCCCATGGGAGGAGATTATGGAACGACAGGTGAGGTTTTCGGAAGAGGTGATTGAGAAGATTGGTCATTACGTGTATCGGCTGATCGACCCTCGCAATGGCAACACGTTCTATGTAGGGCGCGGCCAAGGCAACAGAGTTTTTTTCCATGCGGCGGGCGAGCAGAAGCCCTCCGGCTCAGAGGACAGCGCCAGCTTGAAATTGGATAGGATCAGGGACATTACGAACTCAGACTTTGAAGTCGAGCACATCATTCACCGTCACGGAATGAGTGAGAGCACGGCGCAGGAAGTCGAGGCTGCCCTCATCGATGCCTATCCTGGGCTGACCAACATCCAGCCGGGCTATGACAAAGGTCGAGGTCAAATGCACGCCAAAGAGATAATCCGCAGCTACGGGGCCCCCGAAGCCAAGTTCAAACACGATCTCATCCTGATAAATGTCCGAAAGAGCATTGAGCAACAGGATCTGTACGATGCGACTCGCTGTTCATGGAAGGTTTCCTTACGCAGAGCGAAATTAGCCAAGTATGCGCTGGCGGTGACCACTGGTCTCATCCGAGGTGCTTTTGAGATCGAGAACTGGTTGCCAGACGATGGGAAGAACTTCGCGGGCATCGATCGAGAGGGATTTGGCCCGCGCAAGGGCCGATTCGGCTTCGAGGGGCGTCCGGCAAACGAGGAGATCAAGAAACTCTATGTGCACAAGCGAGTGCCTGACGAATATCGGCCAAAAGGAGCTGCCAACCCGATTCGCTATGTCGGATGCTAATTATGAAACGTTCCGCTTTTAAATGGCCACGCATCGATCATTGGGTCTGCGGAGAATCTATTACCCATTCATTTCTTCCCTGCTGAAGCAACGGCCCGCATCCACGTTCCGCAGGCGCATCATCAGGGCATCGAATCCCTGGGCGTCTCCCGCGCTCTGCGTAAACTGCCCGAGCCATTCCCGGAACGCCTCGTTCAATGTTCGGCGCTGCTGCCGCGCGATCAGGCGCGCCCGCTCGATCAGGTCCGCATCGGCGCTCAGGGTGATGTTCTTCATACGTAAATAGTGTGCACGAGTTTCGTGTTCTTGGCGAGATTACGTCTCCCACGCGCCCGTTTTCAAGTACTCGTCGATCGCCTTTGCCGCTTTGCGGCCGGCGCCCATGGCGAGGATGACGGTGGCGCCGCCGGTGACGATGTCGCCGCCGGCAAAGACGCCGCGCTTGGAGGTACGCAGGTTTTCGGGATCGGCCACGATGTAGTTCCACTTATTCGTGGCGAGGTCGGGAGTGGTGCTCTGGATGAGGGGATTGGCGGTGGTGCCCACGCCGATGATGACGACGTTGGCGGGGAGGACGTATTCGGAACCGGCGACGGGCAACGGACGGCGGCGGCCGCTCGCGTCTGGGTCGCCCAACTCCATGCGCACGCAGCGCGCGCCGGTGAGCCAGCCTTTTTCGTCGCCCAGAAACTCGACCGGATTGGTCAACATGCGGAACTCGATGCCCTCTTCGCGCGCATGCTTCACTTCCTCGGCGCGTGCGGGCATTTCGGTTTCAGATCGCCGGTAAACCAGCGTGGCCGTCTTCGCGCCCAAGCGGCGGGCGGTGCGTACGGCGTCCATCGCGGTGTTGCCGCCGCCCACCACGATCACGTCGCGGTCGCGGCAATCGTAAATTGGCTCGTCGAATTCGGGAAACTTGTAGGCGCGCATCAGATTGGTGCGGGTAAGAAACTCGTTGGCGGAGTAGACGCCGTTCAGGTGCTCGCCGGGCACATCGAGAAACACGGGCAATCCCGCGCCGGTAGCCACAAAAACTGCGTCGAACCCCTCGATGCGCATCAACTCGTCGAGCGTGACGCTCCTGCCCACCACCACGTTGGTCTCGAACTCGACGCCCATGCGGCGCAGGTTGTCGACCTCTTCCTTCACGATGGCTTTGGGCAGCCGGAACTCGGGAATGCCGTAGATGAGCACGCCACCCAGCTCGTGCAGCGCCTCAAAGACACGCACGCGATGGCCCTTCTGGACGAGATCGCCCGCAGCGGAAAGCCCGGCCGGACCGCTGCCCACGATGGCCACGCTCTTGCCGGTGGGCGGAGCAATCGCGGGCAGGCCCAATTGCCCGCTTTCGCGTTCGAAATCGGCGATGAAACGCTCCAGGTTGCCGATAGCGACGGGCTCGCCCTTCTTGCCGATCACGCAACCGCCTTCGCACTGGCTTTCCTGCGGGCACACGCGGCCGGTAATGGCGGGCAGCGCGTTGTCCTCGCGCATCTTCGCGGCGGCAGCCAGAAAATCGCCCGCGTAGATGAGAGCCACAATGTCTTTAATCTTGACGCCGACGGGGCAATCGAGCTGGCAACCGGGCCGGGCGCAGGCGATGCATCGCGTGGCTTCAGTCACCGCGGACGATGCGGCCAGTCCCTGGTTCACCTCTGCAAAGTTGTGCGCGCGCACCTCGGCATTAAGCTCGGGCATGTGAACCCGCGGGATTCTGATGCGTTCTTTCGCCGGAAGCGGATTCGAGTCAGACATGATGGGTCTCTCCCTGCGCTTCCAGTCCCTGTTTTTCGAGTTTCGCCCGTAATTGCGCGGTTTCTTTCTCCTTCGTGGCCACTGCGGCGCGGTGCTCGGCCAACTCCTCTGCGCGGTGCTGGTCGAATGCCTTGAGTGACTGGCACTCCTGGCCCCGATACATGGCATTGCGCTGCATCAGCACTTCGAAGTTCACCAGCGAGGCGTCGAACTCCGGTCCATCGACGCAGGCAAATTTGCTTTGATTGCCCAGCAACACGCGGCAACCGCCGCACATGCCCGTGCCGTCGACCATGATGGAGTTCAGGCTGACCATGGTCTTGATGCCGAGCGGCGCTGTCACGCGGGCCACCGCGCGCATCATGGGCACGGGGCCCACGGCAAGCACAAAGTCCAGCTTGCGCCCGGCGGTGAGAAGCTCTTCGAGCTTTTTCGTGACGAGGCCCTGTTCGCCGTAACTGCCGTCGTCGGTCAGGATGTAAGGCTCGTGGCTCGCGGCGCGCACTTCGTCCTCAAAGATCACCATCTCCCGGCTGCGCGCGCCCTCGATGAAGATCACGTGATTGTCTGCGTCCATGAGCGCTTTGGCTGTGGGCAGCGCCATGGCCGTGCCCACACTGCCGGCCACAATCGCGGCGGTGCCGTACTTCTTGATTTCGGAGGGGCGGCCGAGAGGGCCGACAACGTCGAGAATCGCGTCGCCCGTTTCAAGACAATTGAGCAGCGAGGTGGTCTTGCCCACGGTTTGCACCACAATCGTGATGGTCCCGGCCGCGGGATCGGCGCTCTTGATGGTGAGCGGAATGCGTTCGCCGTTTTCCTTCACGCGCAGAATGACGAACTGCCCCGGCCGCTGCTTGCGCGCGATACGCGGCGCTGCAATCGTATATTGCCGGATGTTGAGACCGGCGGTGCGGGCTTCCACAATCCTGAACACAGCTCGAATCGTCCTCCGGCATTCGCCTTGCGCACAGGCTCAACGGACACACGCGCTCGCGAGCCAAAATCCTTCGAAGCACGCTGCTGGCCTGCTCGTTCAGCATGATTATTCAGGAATTGCCCGCGATGGCGTGTGACGCGAATCACGCGGGGGACGTGCCGACCTGGCTGGTTCCCCCTTTTGCTTTCGAGCATTCCAAAGCTGATACAGCCCCCAGGCCGACAGCGTGCAATTGTCGCGGATGGCGCCATCGAGCATCATGCGCTCAAATTCGGCAATGGGAACGGGACGGGCCGTCAGATCGTGCTCTTCGGCGTCGGGATCTGCCTGGGCCGGCGTGAGGCCCGTGGCCAGATACACGTGTTGCCGCTGCCGGACGAAGCCGTACGCGATCCATAGCGTTCCCAGGCGCGTCATCTGCGCGGCGTCCATGCCGATCTCTTCGCGGAGTTCGCCGCGCGCCAGCTCTTCAGAATTCTCCACTTCCATCTCCCAGCCGCCCTGGGGCAGCTCGAGCGCGCGCTCCCCGATGGTGTAGCGGAACTGATCCACAAGCCAGATTCGGTCACCATCAATGGGCAGGATAATGGCAGCGTCGTGCTTTTCCACCACGCCGTAGATGCCCTTTTCGCCGTTGTTGCGCAGAATCTCGTCCTCGCGCAACCGCATCCAGTGGTTGCGGTAGACTTCGCGGCTGGAGAGCGTGGTGATGGTTTGGCCGGCGTGGGCGTCGGAATTGACGGGGTGCATCGAGTCTCCTTCGCGGTGCGTGGCACGCCGCGCGACGCACATGGGGCGTCAGGAGAAGAATACCGGTCGAATGTGAATGGCGTGCTACTTGTGTGAATGGAGTGCTACTTGGGGTCTTGTGAGTGACAGGCTCCGTCGACGCCTGGCGTTCCAGCGTGGAATTCGGCCGGCCCTCCGGGGCGGAGACGGTTGCACGATCACAATCCCACGGCTCCGTCTGCTGCCGCGGACTCCACCCTGGACTATTCTCGATCGCTCCTCCGGAGCGGAAGGACGCGCTAGCCCCGCTAACACCGCTAGCTCCGCTTTTCTCAGCAGCTCACCACCATTACCGAGCAGCCGGCGCGGGTGGGCCGCCATTTCACCAGAAACTCAGTGACGGCCGAGGACTGCATCGTACGCATGGCGCTGAATTGGTGATCCTTCTGGCTGTAAAGCAACACGCCACGCTCGCTCAACACGGCCAGCGCGGGGACGCCCTTCTTGACGTCGATGCCGTATTTGCCGGCAATGTCGAGATTCGCGTCCTCGTTGCCGATGTTGATTTCAACCAACACAAAATTCGCGTCGAGAATCGGCTTGTTGCGGGCGTCATGGAAGTAAATGTCCAGCACCTGGCAGTCGCCGCACCAGTTGCCGCCGAAATCGAGCAGAACGCGGCGGTGCGTTGCGGCAGCAGTCTTAAGCGCAGCAGCCAGATCGGCCCGGGCCTGCCCGGGATCGGGATAGATCGCACGATCGGCGGAGTTAGCTGTGGCGGCGGCGAGCGACAAGAGCGCCGCCAGAACCATTAGCTTGACGGTTTTCATGGGGAGACCTCCCGGCTACAGCGGTTCCAGAATTGCTTCACCCAGAAACCTGGATGCCAAGTGGCGTTTTCCGATCCGGGGTCCCCACAGACAGGTCTTCGTCTGTGGGGTGGGAGTAAACGCCACCTTTCACCGGGCCATCTAGGGCACGAGAATTCTGCAACCGCTCCATTCTCAGGATGCCACAAGCGCGGCCTGGAGACCATTTCGCGGACTTTGTGCGACAATATGGAGTTGAGGAAGCGCGCCGAACGACTCCGAGCGCGCGGAGGAACTATCGATGGGCGATCTACTTCAGCCATGGCACTTGATTCTGCTGGCGGTGGTTGCATTTTTGCTGTTTGGCGCCAGGCGGTTGCCGGAGCTGGGTAAGGGACTGGGCGAGGGATTGAAGGGCTTCCGCGAGGGCATCAGGGGAATTTCCGATCCGGGGCCGTCAGCCCCTGCACAGCAGTCCACTGTGAACGCAGCACCGCAAAGCGCATCGACAGGCATCGGCAAAGCGACCTATCGGTGCCCGAATTGCAAGAATGTTCTGACAGCCAACGCCCCGAATCCGGATGCCGCCGAAGACAAGGGATTTTGCCCCGAATGCGGAAACAAGTTCGATAAGAAGGCAGCGCTGGTCTAGTTGAGCCGGCCGAACTCCAGGCCAGGACTCTTTGCGCCTTTTTGTCGGGACGTAGGGGGTAAAATGACCCGCCCAATGAAACGGCCTGTGCGCTCGCACAGGCCATGGTTTTTTGGGAGCTGCTTTTAGAGGCTCTGACTTATTTGTATTCCTGCGCCGAAGGATAGTAACCGGGCTTGGCCGTGACCACCACATTGGGCCGATTCACGCGCACATCGATGGAGCGGTACCGGTCATCGTAGATCGATAAATGACTGGCGTAGACCAGCGTGTACTGGTTGCGGGCCTCTTCAGCAATCTTGGCGTAGCTCTTCTCCATGTTGTTCACGCCGCGCTCTGAGAACATGTCGCCGCCGGTTGCCGCCACGTACTTGTACAGGATGTTGTCGTACGCCTCGAAGGGCAGGTGGAAGCGATCGAGCCATCCCTCGCCCCAGCGGGCCGATTCGCCCACCACTGTGGCATAGACGGCAATGTTGTTGGTCTGGAGATATTTGACCACTTCTTTCCAAGTGGCTTTGCTGCCGTATTCCTTGCCGTCAGAGATCACGTAAATGACGCGCAGCCGATCCTTGGGACGCGTGGAAAGCTCTTTGGCCGCCCGGAGAATCGCGTCATTGAGAGTGTGAATCTCCTTGGGGACCTGGAGACCGGAGATCGACTGAGTTGACTTCTCGGGCTGGAGGTTCGGGTCCGCACAGTTGCCGTTCTGATAGATGGGGCATGCTCCGGACAAAGGGCCGTCAGTGACAGGCACCATGGGGTCGGTGCCCGTGGACTGGGCCAGCGAGAGCACCGCAGGCAGGCGATTGCCCTGCGCCCCCGTGAAGCCTGTCCACTCCTTAGCTCCATTGGTGTAGGTGAAGACCGCAGCCTCGTCGTAGGGTGTGAGCGCACCCTGGATCGCGCTCATCGACTCGTTCACCTCTCGCATGTAATTCGAAGGCAGGGTCTGGTCGATGACAAACGCAACCGATATTGGCCTTGCATCCACGCTGAAGACGCGCAACGGCTCGCGGACGTTGTTCTCGTAGACCGTGAAATCCCTCCAGGTGAGGCCGGCAACTGGGTTTCCTTTGGGGTCCTTGACCGTGACCGGAACTATGACTTCGTTCACCTGCGCATGAATCACAGTGTTCACGGCGCGAACGCCTTCTTCCGGCGGCGTATCCTGCGCATTCTGTGGTGGTGCGGTCGCGGCTGGTGGCTGGCTCGGAGACGGTGGAGGGGGCTGCTGGGACTGGCTGGGGTTGGATGAAGATCCGCTGGAGCCGGAAGGCGTCTCTCCGGCGCCCATTCCAGGCGTGATAGGCCCTTGAACACCCGGCAGCGTCCCCGTGGGAGCTTGCGGGGTGGGTGCGTCGGGCACGGGAGTCTGCTGTTGGGCCAGAACTCCTGCTCCCAATCCGACAAGCGCTGCCAGCGCGATGGCCCTTCCCTGAACGTTCACAGCCTTTTCTTCCTCCCTCAAAACCTGTCGGCACACACGTCAAGTGCGCGAAAAACCAAGAAACAAGCAACAACTGACAGAGTATCAGACGCAGCGGAGGCGCATGGGTTGCCTGCCGGCGGTGAAACAACCATGCCGGCCGTAAAACAACCCGTGTATGCTTCCCGTGGGGGTCCCGTTTTCGTCTAACGGATCAGGATGCGTCTCCGCAAGGTCATTGTCGCCCTGGTGGTTGGCCTGCCGGCGTTCGCCGGGTCGGGTTGGGCTCAGCTTGCGCCCTCACCCGATGCGGCCCCGGTGAGCAATGCTCCCGCCCCGGCGCCTGACGAAACGCCTGTAGCCACCTTTAAGCAGAGCGTGAATCTGGTGGACCTGTTTTTTACCGTCAAGGACAAGAACGGGAACCTGGTGCCGCACCTGACCCAGCAGAACTGCACGGTGAACGAAAACAAGGAACCGCAGACGCTGAAGACCTTTGTGGCCGAGACTGACCAACCGCTCACTCTGGGCATTCTGCTGGATACCTCGGGCAGCCAGCAGCGCTTGTTGCCCATGGAAACGGACGCAGCCAGTCAGTTCATCCAGCAGGTCCTGCGCTCCAAGGATGAAGCCTTCGCGGCGAACTTCGACGTGAATGTAGACCTGCTCCAGGACTACACCAACAGTCCGCGGCTGCTAACGCACGCGCTGAGCAAGGCCGAAATCAACACTGCCGGCGGCAACGGATCGTCTGGCGTTCCGGGGTTGGGCGGAGGAACGTTCCCCACACCCGGCAATCCCAAGGGCACGCTGCTCTACGATGCGATCTACCTGGCCGCGAACGAAAAAATGAACCAGGAGACCGGGCGCAAGGCCATCATCATCCTGACGGACGGCGAGGATGAGGGCAGCCGCGAGAAGATTGGCGACGCCATTGCGGCGGCGAACCGGAACAACGTCATCATTTACGTAATCCTGTGCGCGGATCGCGAAATGTACTGGAGCCAGGGTGAGGGCTATTACGGCTACTCGCCCGCCAAACGCATCTCGGACGAGACCGGCGGGCGGCTGATCGACGTGGGCAACAACGGAAACAAGATGCACGCCGCATTCCAGCAGATCCAGGACGAGTTGCGCACCCAGTATGTGGCCAGCTACACCTCCAGCAATGCCAAAGCGGACGGTACCTTCCGCAAGGTAACAGTGGACTGCCATAGTGACACAGATCAGAATCTGAAGGTCCAGGTCCGCAAAGGCTACTACGCGCCCTCCCCGGGAAATTAGCCTTATTTCGCGCTTTCCTCGAGCGTTCCCCACGCAAAGAGAATCCAGACGATTGAATGATGGAGGATTTCAAGATGAAAACCGCCAGGTTCTTCGCGATGGCCATTCTCGCCGCAGCGAGCATTCCCCTCATGGCGCAGGACACCGGCGCAGACGGCTCTCAAAAAGCTGTCTACGCGCCTCAGGGCCCGATGGGCTTCGGCGATGCGTCTCAATCGCACTCCTGGGAGATGAGCCCGGTGAGCTGCGATCTGGAGAACAAGCTGGATTCGAAGACAGCCAAAGTGGGCGACCGCGTGGTTCTCAAGACGAACGACAAGGTGCAGACTGCGGATGGAACCGTGATTCCGCGGGGAACGCGCCTTGTGGGCCGCGTCATCCAGGTGCAGACACAAGATGGTACCCACAACGTCGCGCAACTCGCGATTGCCATCGACCATGCGGAGCTTAAGAACGGGCAAATCATCGCGATTTACACCCTGATTCGCGGTGTGCACCCCCGTCGAAACTTTTCGGATACGAATCCGTTGGCCAACGCCGACCCGACGAGTTCCACGGCCACAGGAGGCCGGGGTAGCCGCAATGGCAGCTTACAGACCGGTGTCTTTTCCGATGAGATGCAAAGAGGCACTCCAACCACAACTTCGGTAGCAGATCGGGCGGGCGTGAATACAGATCCAAATCCGCAGGGAGCCGTGGAGTTTGCGGGACATGGCGACCCGGATGAATCGAATGCGCATCGGCTTGCCGCAGCGCGCGCGGTGCCGCGCCCCACGGCGATTCGCGGCGTCCTGCTCGCAGGCAGCAGCACGGCTTCCGGCGTATTTCTGTCGCGTCAGAAGGACATCGAACTCGAGAGCGGAACGGAGATCCAGGTGGGAATTATTAGTCAGTGATCAGTGGTGGGTTGCCGGTTGATTCCGCGCCTTTTGCCGTGGAGGGCTCGCCCCGAACACTGATCACTAACCACTAATCACTGTCCCGTTTTCGTACACTTCGTTACTGAAGTTGCGCGAAGCCGTAATCTGGCGCAAAGAAGCGGCTTTCGTTAGCATCGGCAGTAATAAGGGAAACTTGAGGCTGCGGCGAAAAAAATTCGCAGCTTCAAATAATCCCGCTCCGAGGAGCCTGCCATGACTTCGAATTGCGCCGCCCAGGAAGGTTTTGAGATCAGCCCGCGGTTCCGTCAAACCGTCGAAGAGAGAATCACGCGCCTGGAGCGGGATGCGACGTTCGACGAGACGCAACTGGACCGGCTCGACGACATCGATCACATCCGCAGACAGATGCGGCTGGTGACTGCGCAACGCGCCGAGGCCCTGCGCATGAGGATCTTCCTGGATCGCGCCAAGCCGCGACTGCCGCGGCCGCTGATCGAACTGGGAAATAGTGGTCAGTGATTCGTAGTCAGTGATCAGTTCTTTCCTGCGGGAACCGACGGCACCCCCCCAAGCCAGATGCGCGACCTTTCACGGTTCGCGGATGCGCGATTCCTCAACTCCGCCGTGCGGGTTTTCCGTACACTAGAGCCAGGGACGGTAGCGCGCGATGGCGAACTTGTCTACGAATCTTGACTATTTCGTTGTGGATGTCTTCACCGAGACGCCGCTGGCCGGCAATCCGCTTGCGGTGGTGCTGAACTCGTGCGGCCTGACGACCGAACGCATGCAGGCCATCGCGCGCGAATTCAACCTGTCTGAGACCACGTTCATCGAGCGCCGGTCCGCTGCGCTGGAGCGCGCGGAAGGCGTGCGCGTGCGCATCTTCACGACCCAGGAAGAGTTGCCCTTCGCAGGCCATCCCACACTGGGCACGGCCAGCGTTCTCAAAATGATTGCGCCGGAAACGCTTGAGGGCGACACGGTCACGCTGGCGCTTAAGGTGGGGCCGGTGCACGTTCGCTTTGAGTCGAGTGCGGCGGATGCAGCGGCAATCTTTGGCGAAATGACGCAGAGAGAGCCGGAGTTTGGCGCGGAGCTGGACGCGGCGGAAGTGGCTCCGCTCCTGGGTCTCGCTCTCGAGGACATGGACCCGGCACTGCCGCCGCAGGTGGTTTCCACGGGTGCGCCGTTTGCGATTGTCGCGCTCAAGAAGTTCGAGGCGTTGGCGCGGCTCAAAGTGGATCAGGATGCGGCGACGGCATGGCTGCGCGAGCGCGGTGCGCGGTGGTTCTATGTGCTTGCCCGTGCTCTCGACCAAAACGAGAACCCCACGAAGTGGCGTGCGAGGATGCAGTTTTATGGTGGAGAAGATCCTGCCACAGGTTCGGCGGCCGGCTGCGCCATCAGCTACCTGGTAGCTTGCGGCGCAGTGCCTTCAGGTGCGCGCGTGCACGTTCGCCAGGGCGTGGAGGTGGGACGTCCCAGCGATCTATATCTCTCCGCAAAAAAAGATTGGTCGAGGGTCACGGATGTACACGTGGCAGGTAGCACCATTCTTGTGGCAAAAGGACAGCTTTTCCTGCCGTGATGCACATGCTTTCAACAGAAATTCATCTACGCAAGTTGCAGTGTGCGTTGGCTCTAACGATTTTCCCCTTGTTTCAGATGAATTTTCACTAACATCTTCGCCTGCCTTTCCCTCTTTCCACAAACCTCCAGGACTCGTACTCTGCGATTCATTGAGGACAATTCACTGGCGCGTTTTTGAGAGTCTATGAATGCGCCCAAACGCTGAGCAAACGACCGCGAAGCAAGGCTGACCCGCAGAGGAACGCGAGCAGGTTGCCCCGTAGCGCAAATGAACGCACCTCCAAGGTTGCGGTTCACGCGCAGGGCAAGCCGCGAAGCGTGATCCGAAGCAATATTGTCTGCCCCATTCACGGCCATCGCCCTAATCTACGGCAACATCGAGCCGCAATTTGAGCGGTAGAGGATTTTTGTTGCCCTGAATAGCCTTGGAAAATTGCTGTAAGGAGCAGTCCCCACATCATGCGTCCGAAGAAAGTGATTCTCTGTGTAGACGACAGTGAACAAGAGCTCTCCGTGCTCAAGTTCATGCTTGCGACCAACGGTTATCGCGTGCTGGCCGCCTCGAACGGCCAGGAGGCGATCGCGGTTTTTGCCACAGCGCCCCAGATTGACCTTGTGCTGGCCGACAGCTGCATGCCCCAAATGAGCGGAGGCCAGCTTGTCGAGCGGCTGAAGCGCATGAGAGGCTACGTGCCCATGATTCTGCTCGGCGATGCCCAGGCGGCGAGCGGCGAGCTTCACGTGGCCGACGCCGTGCTGGTGAGGAAAAACTGCTCCACGCTAGAGCTGCTGGAGCGCATCAAGATGATGAGTGCGCGCAAACGCGGCCCGCGCAAAGGCGCGCAGCGCTTCATGCCGGTAAACGAGCTGGCCGCGGCGTCGTAGAGACAGGGACCAAGGGAGCGAGGGAGCGAGGGAGCAAGAAAAACCCTTCAGCGTCGGCTTCCTGGCCGTCTAAAGTGTGGGGTCTTCAGACCCGCGCGCAGTTACTGAAGAGCAGAGGGTTCAGCTCCCGGTCCTCGCTCCCTTGCTCCCTTGCTCCCTTGCTTCCTGGCTCCTTCGCTCCCTGGCTCCCTTGCTCCCTGTATTTATCTCCTTGACGATGGTGCATAAATTTGCTCATACTCGCCTTCATGTCATAGGGCCGTCGGTGAAAGACTGCCGCCGGTTGAAAGAAGGCCCTTATGGACCTGGTGATTTTACGTCTTCTTTTTGTCATTCTGTTTGCCACGGTCTGTTATTTCCTTCGCCCGTTCGGCATCCAGACAGGTTGGGAAGGCGCAGCGATTGGCGCGGCCGCGGCCGGCGCAGTCATTGTCTTCGAACTGCGCGTGCGTGCGCTCACGCTGCGGCGACTGATTGGCGCCGTGGTTGGTAGCGTTCTCGGCATTATTGGCGCGGCGCTCTTTTGTCTCGTGTTGCGTTCGGCGCCGCTGCCCGGAACCAACTCCGCCGTGCTACAGATCTTCGTGCTGCTGCTCATGACCTACGTGGGCCTGCTGGTGGGCGCAAGCAAGGGCGACCTGCTGAGCCCGACGGCGCTGGGCACGGTGTTCTCCGGCGACAAGCCCTCACGGCGCAGCTCCAAAGTGCTGGATACCAGCGTCATCATCGATGGCCGCATCGCCGACATCGCCGAGGCCGGTTTTATTGACGGCATGCTGGTGGTGCCCGAGTTTGTGCTGCGCGAACTCCAGGTGGTGGCCGATTCCACCGACGGTTCCAAGCGCCAGCGCGGACGCCGCGGCCTGGATATGCTTCAGCGCATGCAGTCCAATGAAAAGGTCCTGGTGCAGATTGTGCCGGACGACTTTCCCTCCATCCGCGAGGTGGACCTGAAGCTGCTCGAGTTGGCCAAGAAATGGGAGGCCAAGGTCGTGACCAACGACTTCAACCTGAACAAGGTGGCCCACCTGCATCACGTCGATGTGCTCAATATCAACGACCTGGCCAACGCTCTCAAGCCCGTGGTCCTGCCTGGCGAACGCATGAACGTGCTGATCCTGAAGGAAGGCAAGGAATACAACCAGGGGGTGGGGTACCTGGACGACGGCACCATGGTGGTGGTGGACCATGCCCGCAAGCTGATCGGCCGAACGGTTGCGATCTCAGTCACCAGCGTGTTGCAAACCGCCAGCGGCAAAATGATCTTCGGCAAGATGGACGAAAACGGCAAGCAGGCCGAAGCGTTATGAGCGGCCCGGCGCCGGTGTTTGCCATCGTGAACCGCAAGCCGGAAGTGTGCACCTGTCCCAAACGGGACTGCCCCCGGCATGGCGATTGCCAACCGTGCAGGAACTACCACTTGAATGACAAACGCCCGCGGCCGCCCTACTGCGAGCGCAAGCCTAGCCTGCTGAAGAGGCTCTTCGGCCCGGCATCTTGATAGGTGCCGGGTTCCAGGTGTCAGCTGTCAGATTTCAGGTGCCGGGCGCGACCGCCTTTCTGACACCTGGCCCTCGTTCACGAGCGGTTGAGCCGTAGCATGAGTCTCCGTTCCACCTTGGGCCACTCGTCCGCAATAATCGAGTAACGATACGAATCTCTCGGCGTGAAGTCCGAGGCCATGCGGTGCGCGCGCAATACGCCTTCGAGTTTTCCCCCAATGCGCTCGATCGCCGCCTGTGATCGCTGGTTGCGCGCGTCGGTATGCAGGCAGACACGCAACACCTGCCAGACTTCGAAAGCATAGGTGAGCATCAACAGCTTGGCCTCCGTGTTGGCGGCAGTACGGATGGCGTCGCGCGTGAGCCACGTGTAGCCAATCTCGCAGACGTCGGGATGCCGGCGGCCTTGGCGTTCGTGACCAGCGGGCCACGCCCAGCTTTCGATATCGAAAAAGCGCGTCGAGCCCAGAACGAGGCCATCCGACTTGCGAACTGTTGCAAATGGCACGGCCGTACTCGCTTCACGCCAGGCCAGCGCGGTCTTAATGTAGCGCGAAACAGCATCGCGGCCGCACGGAACAACGCTCCATTGGTAGAGCGACGGATCGACGGCTGCCGCGGCCACGAGGCCATCGAGATGGCTCGTGGACAGTGGTTCCAGACGCACGTGCGCGCCGGTGAGAATGGGAGATTCGAGGGTCATATTCGATTTCAGTTTATCGGGCGGGAGGCGATACGCGGACGGAGTTGAGAATGTTATTCAGGCTGGCGTGAATGAGCTCCTTCTCATGCGTTGTCAACTCGCGGGGGAAATCTCTGCCGGGTACGCGGCAGGTGGCGACGGCAAGATCGAAGCGAAGGCAGGCCCCGCTCGCCTCAAGATACGTCGCGTACATGTCTTCGTCTACACATGTGCCCATGCCGCAACTTCCAGCGGTTCCGTGCCAATACTGCACGCCGTTGACCTTTGCGGAATCCGCTTCATTGTCCCAGCTTTCCCGCGCCAGTTTCTGGCACGCCTCGGCTGAAGCGGTGGGGCGCGCATCGTATCCAAACTCCACGCTGCTGAAAACCGTCCTCGGCCACGAATGTAGACCATGGAGGGTTTCGTTGGTTACCAACCCGCGTAAACCGCTGAACTCAGAGCGGTCATTGATGTGGATGTATGCGATTGCGAGCGAACGATCACTATTATTCGGGTCTACTCTCGAAAAACTCCAGCCGCTGGGAAAACTGAAACTGACGCCAAAGGCCGGGTCGCTGAAGAGCATTTGCGAACCGGAAACCGGCGTGACCGATTGCGCAACCGAGGGCAACGCGGCAACGAGACAAATGATAGAGACGCGCAGGATGGAGTGACCAAACACCCCTCCATTATGCTCTACAGGCAGCGCTTGCAATCAGAGGTCGGCACACGAGAAGCAGCGAACGGCCCCGCACCAGGCGGAGCCGCTCGTGTGAAATGCAGGTTGGTATCAACAAAAAGCGCTACGGTGTGGGCTTTTTCGGCGCCATCGCAGCCGGTTTTGCCGCAGGCATCGTGGCCGCCTTCGGCCTCCAGAATCCGGGATCAGCTTTGATCCAGTCGTCGCTCACGTAGCTCTGCTTGGGATTCACGGTGAAAAGTTCACTGTGCGAAGACTCGACCGCATCGCCAAACTTCTCATCAAGCTTGCGCATGCCCTCGTCGCCGCCGAGAGCAGCCACGAACTTCTTGTCCTCAGAGTAGCCCAGGTCGATCGCCGACATGGAAGGATCGCCGGTCAGCGCGATGAAAGTGCCGTCCGGAGCGCCGAATGCGATCTCGTACATGCCCCAGTGGGCGCTGGTTCCGGCCTTTTCATGCGCGTCCTTGACCATTTTCACGACTTCGCGCCACTCCTTCTGCTTGCCGGGGCGAACGTGGAAGACAGAAATCTGATAAACGCGATGCTTATCGAGGTCGGAGTGCGGGTGAAAACTCAGATCTTCGTCGTAGGTGTAAACCACCGAGTCGACTTCGTCCAGCAGTTCGCCATCGGCCAGGGCGGCGTGCTCCAAACCGGCCCCGAGGGTGGGGTTCGAGTCCACGAGCTTGTTGTCCTTCTCCCAATCCGCGAAGGAGTCGTAGCGGGTCATGAACAGCGCCCGCGCTTTGCCCGACATCGAGTTCATGGCGATGTAGTAGACAGGAAACTTGGCCTTTTGTTCCGCAGCGATAAAGGCGCTCTCCGTCTTGTCGTGCGCGGCGCCGCCTTTGTAGGGCTTGGTGTATTCAATCGTGAACTGCAGAATCTTGGGCAGAGGCGATGTTGTTGAAGCGTCTTGCGCCACGGTGAGTGTGCTGCCGGCAACCGCGAGAGACAGTCCCAGCAATACGGGGCTGATGATCTTCATATGTGGGAATCCTCCTTGATTTTCCCGGAGAAGCGCTGCGGTGGCAACCAGGGAAGTAGAGGGGAAGCGAACGTTCTCCGAGGCAAAGTGATTATGTGGGCGAAACCCCCTCTATGTAAAGAAGTTTTTGATTGCTCATGAGATCGAAGACCGCGGAATTCCGCCAATTCACATCCGCGGCAGGCGCAGAAAAAGCATGGTTACTTCCGGGATGCGCGCAGCCGTAACTCCGGATTAGGAGGTGTGCACGGGCCTGAGGGAAATTGCGCGTGCGGCGCGGGTGTGCGAGATTGGAGAGAGAGCAAACATCTGCCGCCACCACCATTTTTTGAGACTGGGAACCCCTCATGAAACGGAAATCCGACCATCCCTCCTTCGATCAGACGCTGGAACTGCTGCGCGCTCATGGCTTCGAAGCGGTTCCCTACGCCGGAGTTGCAGGAGGTGCGCTGGTGAGCAAGCATGGAGTGGGCGCCGTGCTGGTGCCTGCTCCCGGAAGCAAGAACCCGGAGGCGTTGGCGGTGGCCCTCGCCGTGCACCCCGGAGTGCTGGTGAGGGGTGAGGTGGCGCGGCTGCTCGATCGCGGCTACCAGAAATTTATTAAGACTTCCCAATATGAGCTTCCCGCGTCGGCCAGCCAATTGCAGGCGATACATGCGTTCAGCGAAGAGCTGAAGCAACTGACTGGCGCCATCAGCCTGTACAACGAGTCACTGGGCACAACCAGCGACGTCTATCGCTACGACCGCCTAGTGGGCAGAGAATTGACGGGCCGCGAAGACGCCGCGCCGGCGCCCGCAGAACCCTGGGACCCGCATAGCCCCGGGAATTGACCGACGGGCACTGATCCGCGCCGCACTCTGCTGCGGAGCAGGCCATGGACGGGACTGAACACGGGGAGTGCTTCGCGGCGCAAGGGCAGGAGCTACGCGCTCATCAACGCTTCTCTGTCGACGAAGATTCCGTGCTGCTGCTTGTGGAACATGGCATGCCTGTCAAGGCGCGCATCGTCGATTTGAGCCTTACGGGCTGCCGCGCCCGCGCCTATGACCGATTCTCCATCAAGGCGGGGCGTGCGATTGAAATCACCTTCAAAGCCAACGGCATTGACTTCCGGTTCAACGGCATCGTGCAGTGGAGCGACGAGCACAATTATCTCGGAATCCGCTTTGTGAACATCGCCGACCGGCGCAAGAAGGACCTGGCAGAGGTGATGAAGGAGATGGCGGCGGATGCCGCTGCGCGAGCTGCGACTCTCAACACGCTGCTTGTCGAACTACACGTAATGGAGCCTGCCCACGAGGAGGCGGAAGAAACGGCCGTAAAGCAACTTGTCGGGGCGGACGTGGAACAAGCTGCGGAGGCAAGTGATCGAGGATGACCCAAATCCGACCTATAAGGATTATGTGAATCCTGGCTACGATGGGGAGGCGCGCCCAAAATGCACGGAGGATGAGCGGCGTGCGAAGCCGCGTTTGTATTGCAAAGGCGTGGCCCAAATTGCAGTTCCCTGTATCGAAGCCAAAGTCGCCGGAACCCTGCTGGATTTGAGCGTCTCCGGCTGCTGCATCGGGTTGGACTCTCCCATGCCTGCCATTGAAAATCCCCGCGTCGAGGTTCTTCTCACTTTGAAGGACACTACGCTGCGTGTCGCGGGCATCGTTCGCCACCTAAAGCGCGGCGATCGCGCCGCTGTTGAATTCATCGACGTGACCGCCCGTAGGGCCGAGCGCATTCTCTCGCTGTTTGCGGATCTCGTCGAGATGCAAAAGGCTCACAGCCAGAGCGATGGGGAACCCGTGAGTCAGCCGAAGCCGTGAAGGGCCACGCGCTTGTCTATAGAAGACGCGGGGCCAACGCACGGCGTGGATCGGCGATGAACGCAACCTTACCTCGAAGCCGCCGCTGGTTCAATCTCAATGTAATCCAGCGCCGCGGGATCGCCGGCGTCGGGTGTACCGTCGACGCGCAGCACGTCTCCCGGTTTCAACTCCACGCCTCGTGTGGTGAACCGCGTTGAGTTGTCGCCATCGGGTCGTCGCGAGGGCAATGTGGCATCCGCGGTCCACGTGGCAATCGGCTTTCCATTCACGTCGAGCGCGAAGCGCGCCACGCCGCCCCGCAGATCGAAATACTGAACCACCACATCTAAACGGCCGGCGTTGCCGGTGTAGGTCCACTCCGCCGAGCAGCCTTTGGGTGCCGAGCCAGCATCGCACGTGACGGCTTTTCCGCCCGACGCATCCTCCCACGGCGTCACATCAATCACCTTGTATCCGCTCAGGCGCGCATCTTCCGCTTCCATGCGGCCGGGGTAGTGGCCCGCGCGTCCCTTGGCATCGGGAATGCCGCTCTGCTCCAGGAAGTACTGCACAATGGCATCGCGCCACACGATGGCGTGGCCAGCCTGGTACACGAGCCGCGCAAGTTCGTCGTCATAAAGCCCCGGATCGACCTTGCCTTTCAGCGTCTCCCATTCGTCGACGAGCCGCGCTGCCTCGTCCGCGCCCTGGTAGTGGCTGTCATAGAAGTACTGGATCACGGTTTCGCCCGAGTGCAATTTGTAGGTATACGGCACGTGGTGGAAGAAGAGAAGCAGATTGTCCGGCGTCGTGGCCTGCAATTCGTACATCTTCGCGACCTCGGGCGGATACTGCCCCGCGTAGCCAGTTCCGGTTGCGACGCTGCGGTCCATGCCGATGCCCTGCGCGTCGTCGCGGTGCCATTGGCCCCAGCCGTTGCGCTCGCTTCCCTCGACTCCCGGCCCGTAGTGGCTGCCGGTTGGGTCGGTCAGCGTCTGCGTGCCCAGCGGTCCCGTGTAGTGCTCGTAGGCAGGCCACGACTGTATCAGCATTTTGGTGACGGTGGCGACCACCTGCGGATCGGTATTGACGGTCTGCCGCGTCCACTCCTCGGCAATCTGCTCCGCCGTGAGATTCGGATCCCACGCCAGGCGGCCGAAGGCGTAGAGATTCGCCATCGCCAATGGCGAACCCAGCCAGCCGTCGCGTCCCACGCAGGAAACGCCAATCATGCCGCCGAGGGGTCGGTTAAAACTCTTGCCTGCAATGATTTCTTTCACTGGCGTCGAGCGATTCTCAGCGTGCAAATCGAAATCGAGCATCTGCTTCCACATCGGCGCGAGATAGACCAGATGCCGTTGTTGGCCCGTGTACTCCTGTGTGATCTGGAGTTCCATAGCGGAATTGGTTTTCTCGAGCCCCGCAAAAAGCGGCGACACCGGCTCGCGCGCCTGAAAGTCGATGGGGCCGTATTTGATTTGCACAATTACGTTCAAGGCAAACTTTCCGTCTAGAGGATGGAAGATGTCGTATGCGGCGCGCGCGCGGTCGGCCTTCAGGTCGTTGTAATCGAGGTGATTGTTGTAGACGAAGGCGCGATAGAGCACCACGCCCCCGTGCGGCGCGAGCGCGTGGGCCAGCAGATTGGCGGCATCGGCGGGACTGCGCCCATAACTCGCCGGTCCTGCCTGGCCCTCCGAGTCGGCCTTCACCGTGAATCCCGCGAAGTCCGGGATCTGCGCATAAATCTCGCCGACCTTCGCGGCCCACCACGCCTGCACCGCAGGATCGAGTGGGTCAAAAGTTTTAAGACCGCCGATCTTTTGTGGACTGGCGATGTCGACGCTGATGGCCAAGCGCACGCCCCACGGGCGCATGGTGTCCGCAATGCGCTTAAGGCCTTGAAGCATCTCCGGCGTCAGAAAAGGCGCGGCTCCATTCACGTTGTTCACGTTGCAACCGTTGATGCCGACCGAGGCGAGCAGCCGCGCGTATTCGCTGACGGCGCTGAGGTCGTCGCGGACTTTTCCGTTCTCGAAGAAAACTGACCGGCCGCCGTAGCCGCGCTCGATGGTGCCGTTGGCGTTGTCCCACTCATCGACCCAGCGAATGGGCATGGCGGGAGATTCACGAATCACTTTCTTAGGAGGGGCGTTGTTTTCGGCAAAGAAACGCAGAAGAGCAAATGCACCGTATAGAACGCCGCGCTCGTCGCCGCCGGCAACGATGATGAGCGTGCCGTGATGCGGATGAGTTGTATTGATCCAGTAAGATTCTGCGGGGAGCTCCTCTGGCACTCCGATCTTCGGATACGCTTTGCGGACTTCGGCCGCGGTGCCGAGCACAATCCGATTGGTGAAGTCGTCGATGTCGGGACCGGCGGAGCCGTTCAGGCCGCGATTCAGCTCTTTAGTTGCCGTCTGCGCCATTAGGCTTTGGTCCAGGGAGGTCACAAGAAACCTGGTGGGCTCTGAACCGTGCCAGATGCCGCGGTCGAGCCACGCCTGATTCGCAGTCTGCGCCGATGCGGTGGTGATTCCGGCGGCAAAAAGCGCGGCGAGGGCAATCGCCTTGAAAAAATCGATTTTCTTTGAACTCACCAGCCGCCCGTTTCTCATCGTTTCCACTCCCCTCAACGTTGTACCACTTCAGGGGCGAATGCGGCTGGAATAGGGGAACCGAGTGCAGCGGGGCGCGAGCGATTACCCGACAATGGTGACGCGCCGCAGGCCGCGCACGGAGTTGGCGATATAAACGCCATCAGCCTGGCGCAGATCGTAGAGAAACAGCACGCGCTCTTCGATTTCTGGCCGAAGTTCGAGCAGATGACGCCGGAAAACGCCCGCCAGCAACCCGGATGCGACTGGCGGCGTCGACCAGCGGCCATCCTTCTCCACAAAAATATTGCTGATGGCGCCTTCCGTCACTTCGCCGCGCTGGTTCAGGAACAGCACGTCGTCGAAGCCGTCGCGCTGTGCTTCGAGATATTCCAGTGCGTAGAGCGGGCGATGCGTGGTTTTGTGGAAAAGCATCGGGTCGGCGGGATCGGTGCGGTGCGGCGAGATGCTTACTCGAGCGATGCGATTTGGATCGGGATTCGGCGGCAGCGGTTCGCTAGAGATCTCGACGCTCCCTTCGGGATCGATCATGAGGAGACGCACTTTTTGCTGCGCACAATCTGCGAGTTGTTGAGCGTGCTGCTCGAGCGCGGTCCGGATTGCGGCGCGATCGCAGGCAAAGCCGAAATAGTCCGCCGAATCTGCGAGCCGGTCGAGATGCAACTCAATGAACGGGTACGCGCCGTTCCAGAGCATGGTCTCGATCAGGAAGAGTTTGTCCGGCTGGCTCGCAATGAAGGAATCTGTTGTGCGATGCGCCGGACCGGTAAGGAACGATGCCTTGAGCAAACATTCGCGGTACTCGTCTGCCGGCTCGGAGTCAATGACGATGCCGCTGCCGGCGCCCATGGTTCCGCGGCCGCCCTCCAGCTCCAGCGTGCGAATGGCCACGTTGAAGACCGTTTGCCTCGGCGAAAAAAAGCCGATAGCGCCTGTGTAGACACCGCGCGGCGAGTCTTCAAGCTCGGCCAGCAATTGCATGGCCCTCACTTTCGGCGCACCAGTGACCGAGCCTGAAGGAAAAAGCGCGCGAAAAATCTCTTGAAAGCTCACCTCGGGCCGCAACTCCGCATTCACTGTCGAAGTCATCTGCCAGAGCGTGGCGTAGCGCTCCACGTCGAACAGCCGGTCCGCATGCACCGTACCGGTTCGCGCCACGCGGCCCAGGTCGTTGCGCAGCAGGTCGACAATCATCACATTTTCACTGCGATTTTTCGGGTCGTTGCGCAGCCACTCGGCAATCTCGCGGTCCTCGCGCGTAGTGCGCCCGCGACGCGCGGTGCCTTTCATGGGCCGCGTGACGATGCGCCGTGTAGGGCCGTCGTTTTCGATGCGCAAGAACAATTCCGGCGAGAACGACAGAATGTGCCTGCCCTGTTGCCAATGCAAAAATGCGCCGTAGTCCACCGGCTGTCGCGCGCGCAGCCGCGCGTAGTGCGCCGCAACGCTGCCCGACACCTTGACGTGAAACGGCGCTGTGAAATTCAGTTGATACACGTCGCCTGCGCGAATCCATTCATGTATCGCCGCGATACGCCGGGCGTATTCGGTTTCGGTGAGCGCAAACTCCGCGGCGATCTCGGGTTCTGGTTCCGGCTCACGCGTTCCTTCTTCCGCGCCTGCTCCGCCTA